>ERZ507044.458-NODE-458-length-15492-cov-10.2379_pt1 | contig 15492 bp, 13 predicted proteins | sample MGYA00512870_ERZ507044 | MGnify/ENA metagenome assembly ERZ507044
CATGCTAGAAGCAAAATAGTGATTGGCAATTTCTTTTCTTGTTGCATTCTTCGATTAATAAACAGATCAAAAAGCAAGCCGCTGAAGACAAAATGACTATGATAGCTGTTAAAGACCAAGAATCAATACAAGAAACCGTCCATTGGATAAATAAAACGGCAAACAGTAAGCACCTTGAGCAATCGAAACCACAAGTTAAGGCTCAAAAAACGATTACTACAAGATATGAAGAATTGTAAGAAAAATTAAGTATGTTCTCTCTACTTGTTTACGTACGCTATAATGTACTTAAGATATTTGAATAAAAGGAGGAGAAAACATGGAAGTAATTACACCAACGAATGCAAGAAAAAACCTTTGTGGAATCGTTAAGCATGTTGTGGCTGACAGTCAACCTGTAGAAATTGCGAGTACAAAAGAGGAAGAAAGCGTCATTATGATTAGTAAGAGCGATTGGAACTCCTTACAAGAAACGCTCTACTTACAAAATGTGGACGTACTTGATCGGATCAAACACTTTGAGAATGAAGAAAGTGAAGACTTAGGTGAAATTGATTGGGATACAATGTAAAGATCAAAAAGAATGCTCGCAAAGATTTGCCTAAATTGAAGAGTGTCAATCTAACTAGTAAGTTTGATGAACTGATCAAAGTCATTAAGGAAAATCCTTTTCAAACACCGCCACCTTACGAAAAATTAACAGGATTACCTTACTATTCAAGACGTCTCAATATCAACCACAGGTTGGTATACAGCGTGGAAGAAGAGAGTAAAACGAGCACGATTCTCTCTGTTTGGCACATCATGAACGTGGACTATAATATGATAAACTATTTCGACTCTTTGTCAATAAGTCTAATGGTAATAAGTCAAGTTGAAGATTGAGAATATTTTTATTGTGTAACCTGTTTTGAAGCGCACTTAACTAGCCCCGGCCAAAATCAATTTTTTTCGGGGTATTTCAAAGGTTTGCGTCAATAACAGAATGTTATTTATCTATCACGCTCCTTGGTGGCGTGTATAGTTGATGGTTACGTAGTAGCGTATCCACCAGACGCAAAAATATTTGAGAAACTCTGGCAGTTAGCTTCAAGTGAACAAAGAGTAAGATCTGACAATCTGTTGTCCTCCTCCCATACTGGTGACTGGACCTATAAGGAAAAGAAATGCTTGCTTTGGCTGTGCTAATTAGATATGGATACTTTTGAAACGTTTGAAGTGATCCTTCACTCGGTTCGCTTGTTTTGCTATATATTGGTTGTCCCAGAGCCATTCTAAGATCATTTAAAAAAATACCACTGGATAAATCCACTTAGGTACTGCTTCAGAATGCTTTGGTGTACATATTGCCAATGTTTGAGGTACGGGATCAACGGTGCGAGAAGTGCCCCTTTTCCTAAAGCGGAACAAACAGGTTAGTAATTTTCGTTATAACTTGTTATAATGAAATGGGTGCAACAGTAGAAAAGGAGCGTGAAATGTATGCGATCAATTAAAGTCCGTAAGATTGGAAACAGCGTAGGAATTATTTTGCCTAAGGAACTTGGTTTGAAGAATGGAGATACTCTTCAAGCAGAAAAGGAAGGGAACTTATTTATTTTGGATACAACTCAAACAGCTAAGAATCATGATAAAAAGCTGATCGAGGAAAGTTTTAAAGACTTTGAAGAAGGTTTGATCGTAACTGAAACCGAAATGAGAGAGAATTTCGGAAAGTATGGTTGGAGTTAAATGAAAGAATACACACTAGTTTATTCCCAGAGTTTTCAGCAAAGTTTATCAAATTTAATAACTGAATGGGAAAATGAGTTGCTGCTTTCACAAACTAGCATCAAAAGATTTGTAGGAGCGATACAGAAGGCGCTAGAACTTACTAAGACGTTCCCGAAAATGTATGAGGAAGTTTCAAAAATATACGGTATGAAGACTACAACTTATCGAATTGTTATCGGCAAAAGTTATGCTCTTTTTTATCGGATTGATGACGAGAAAAAAGAGATTCTTGTAGGACGTATTTTCCAGTCTAAACAGATGAGACTAGACTTTTGAGCGTCTTAGTCGTTTTGAATATATTCGATTATTTCAATTACCTTCTGACTCGATTGTCCAAAGTAGATAGAATTGTTTCTTAATATTTGGATCAATTTCTCCACCGGAGTTTTGGAGTACGGCAGTGATTTAAATCTTCAAAGAGCTTTTAGCTTGGGGTATTTGGGGAGTATGTTCAGATAAAAAGGTGTCAGAAACTTAAAAGTTTTTGACCCTGTTTTTTTTCCCGTTTTATGGCTCCTTCAGTAGCTCAGTTAGTTAGGATCAGTTAGATATAAAAATAAGGGACAACAGAGAGTAACATAATAAACCTTTTTCTTATGCTTGACATTCTTTTTTTATACAGTTTAACTATAGTAAAATAAGGAGTATCTTTATATGACTAGAAATCCATATTTACCTTTAACTGAAACAACTTTTTATATTCTTTTAGTTTTAACTACACCCGCTCATGGATATGCTATTATTCAAGAAATTGATAAGTTAAGTGAAGGGGCAGTAAAGGTAGCAGCAGGAACTATGTATGGAGCGATTGAAAATTTACTTAAGCTTAATTGGATAGAAGAAATTCCAAGCAGGGAAAAAAGAAGAAGAGTTTACAAAATTACTGATATAGGAGAAGAAGTTTTAAAACTAGAAATAGAACGTCTAAGAAGCCTGATTAAACTATCTTCTGAATTTGGATATTAGGAGGAGACAACATGAAAAATTTAGAATTTTCTTATCCTTGAAAAAAGAAGAAGAATGGATCAATTCTATACAGGAAGAGGGATATAGGTTAGTTTCTGTTAATTCTCTGGTGCCTATGTATACTTTTGAAAAAATGGCTAGTAAAGAAATGTTCATTCCGTATGTACGCATTGATTTTAGAGAAAAAAGTATGAGGAAAACAAATTATGAAGATTACGTAACACTGTTTTCTGATAGTGGTTGGAAATTAATAAAGGGCAGTCGTTCCGGTGGCGCTCAGTACTTTCAGCAAGAACATCCAGATGTAACAAGAGAGATATTTTCTGATACTGATTCTCAAGAAAGTGTAAAGAAAAGATATGTGAAATATGGTTACACATATGGATCTATATTTTTATTGTATTTTTATATTTTTTCTAGCAGTAATTCATGGAGTTTAAATAATATTTTAAACATTAAATCATGGTATTTCACCCAAGGTTTATGGGAAATGAAGGGTATGTGGTTTTGGAAAGCATTTATTTTTGAAACTCCATTTGTTTTACTACGTGTATTACCTTTATTTTTCTTTCTATTTTTAGGTGTCTATTATCTCTTACGTTCACTTATAAATGATGACTCAAAATTTAAAGCAAAATAAAAATAAAGGAAGTAGCCTTTTGAACAAGGGCACTTCCTTTATTTGTTGTCGGACACCAGAGTATACGTTATTAGCTTTCTTAAGAATTAATTATATAAACCGTTTTGGGTACCCAGATAGATTGTGCAAATTAGATTTCAAATAATAGAATGTGTGTGATTAAATTGTTAAAAAAGAGTGTTCAGAAAATGACGATCTTCTGGACGCTCTTTTTAAATACAATAATTAATAAGTATTGCTCTGTTTTTGTGTTCATAAACTCATAACTAAATCATTGTTCAATTAAAATTTAGATTTATGAGTATTAGGACAAATATTGTATGTGGTCAGAAACTTAAAAGTTTTGATCCTTCTTTTTTTATGTCCATTTTTCTAAATTTGCACGTCGAAGTGAAAATTTCGATTATTCATTTAATAGAGAATCCATTAATCTAGGAGATACAAGAAAGGTGCTTCATTGAACCTTATTTGTTTTTTCTCATGTGTTAAAAATTTCGTTTTTGGGTTTACAGAAAAAAAGATATTCGAACAAGTCGAATGTCAAAATAACTGTTGTTAATTTAGGATTTCTTAGTTTTGACAGACATGAGTAATGATCAATCTAATAGCGAAGATTTTTGAGACGACTATTTAAAGGAGGAGGGAAGATGCATAAAACGATTGGACGTTTGATTGGGATGCTGGCAGTGCTTCTTGCACTTCAATTTCCATTGTCCGTCGACGGTACACAGGTCCAATCCGTCGAGTCAGAGGGATCTATTGGATTTACCGGGGCGTACAAACCGATCGGCACACCCGATCCACCCCCAAGCACCAGTCCACAAAAACCAGGCGGCTCGTTACCACAAACGAATATGACCGAAGGGGCATTTGCTATTTGGGTCGGCAGTTTCTTAGTGGCCGGTACCTTAGTGGTAGTAGAGTACCAAAGAAGAAAAGCAACACAAAAAATAATTAGAATGAAAGCAGGAAATGAATGATGAAATTTATCCGTTTAGCCACTGTAGCGGCATTATCAACAACGATCTTTGCCGGAGGCGTACAAGCCTTCGCTGAAGAAACAGAATCACAAGAAGTACGTCAAGCAACGACAGAGGGGCAAATTACCTTTACACCAAGTAATGACGATACCGTCGTTGATCCTGGAGATGATGGGGAAGATGTAACCATTCCGCCAATCACTGGTCCGGATGGAGAAAACAAAGGACCTTTAACGATCGCAACTGTGCCAACGATGAACTTCGGTTCACAAATTATCTCAACCACAGATGAGCATTATAACATGGTCGCTGAAAGACAACAAAAAACAGGGACGTCAGGGGAAGAAAATAAAGTTCCTTATGTAAGTTTGGCACAAGTCCAAGATACTCGCGGTACCAATGAAGGGTGGGCGTTACGTGTAAGTCTAACGGAATTCCAAGCACCTACGAATACATTAAATAATGTTTTAAAAGGCGCAAAAATCACGTTATTTGAGCCGACCCTACGTTACAGTATCGATAATAATGAGCAAGCACCGACCATTCATGCAAGCGGGTTAGAATTGATCCCAAACAGTGATGCCGTGCCGATTATGACGGCTGCTAATAACAAAGGTGCCGGTACCTCTACTGCTGTTTGGGGAGATCATGATGCGATCGCAAAACAAGTAGCAGACGGCGCAGCTGTTGTGGAGAATGAGGCGATTCAACTATTCGTACCAGGTTCGACCGCCAAAGATGCGGTAACGTATAGCTCTACCTTGACATGGGAATTGGGGCAAACACCTGACAATGAACTGTAAGAGGTAACCCGTTCCGTCTCCCAGTCTATTAGTCTCTAGCAGCGTTGCAGGTCTCTGTGGCGCTGCTTTTTTAGAAAGGATTACGACAAATGAGATATAAACATGCCATGCAAAACGGGCTTTGGCTCCTTGCGGTATTTTTCTTCTTCTTACCAGTTTCAGTCCAAGCAGAAGAAACTGCCTTAAATACACACGTGACCCCACTTTTTCCAGAAAGCCAAGTAGATGAAAGCAAAGGGTATTACGAGCTGTTACTTGCGCCTGGTCAAAAAGAGACCTTGAAGCTGAAAGTCGGCAATTCCAGTTCAGAACCAATCACTGTTCAGGTAACGCCGCATACTGCTTACACCAATACTTTGGGGAATGTCGAGTATGGTAAAGATGCCAATGCAGCAGACCCGACCTTGATCCATTCTTTGGATGAACTGATGACCCCTTCGGAGGTCATTACCTTATCAGGAAAAGAAACAAAGACCATAGAAATTCCTTTACAGATGCCTAAAGATGCCTTTGAAGGGTATTTAGCCGGCGGATTACGAATCGCCGAAATAAAAGAAGCGGAAGAAAGTGAGACGCCGGAAGGGGAAGGAGTCGCCATCAAAAATGAATTTGCCCACGTGATCGGGGTAGTCGTCAGCAATACCAGCGATTCTGTAGAGCCAGAATTGGAACTGTTGGATGTTTTTGCGGATCAGTTGAACTATCGGAATGTGATCAGTGCGTCTTTACAAAACTTTACGCCAGCCTTTGTGAATCGCTTGGAAGTGGAAGCGACGGTCAAACGTGCCGGAGAAAACGACGTACTTTATGAGGCCAGTAAAGAAATGATGCAGATGGCGCCGAATTCGAACTTCAACTTTCCGATTTCGTTAGAAGGCGATCGTTTTCGCAGCGGGAACTATGTATTAGACCTAACGGCAAAGTCGGGAGAAAACGAATGGTCTTGGACACGAGAATTTACAATCGATGCCGATGATGCCCGTAAATTGAACCGAGAAGATGTGATGATCGACAATCATGCGAATTGGTGGATGATTGGTTCAATCGTCTTGGTTATTCTTTTACTTGTCGTCATTTTGTATCTACTGATTCAAAAGAAGAAAGCAAGAGTAAACGAGCAAGAACAGTAAGAAGGAGTGAATGAAATGACCACGAGATTGAGACGACCGATGCTTGTGTTAGGGACGACCATTTTGTTCATCCAATCTGTATGCATGCCTGTCGGCATGGTCTACGCAGAGACAACGATGGACACTGAGGAACAAGAATTAGTGGAACTACCACTAATGAAAAACTATCTGGAGGAAGAACAGATCAGTGAACCGCGTTTTTTCTTTACTCGTTCTCGAATGCAAGGAACAGCAGAAGCCCCCCTTCAAGTGACATTCTTTTCTGATCACGAAGTGTCTGAAGTACGAGTATTCTTACCAGAAGAAGCAATGCTCCTAAAAGATCAATTATCAACAGGAATCTCAGTTGAGGAAGGAGCGCAGTCTAACGAATGGATCGTTCAGTCAAAGCGTGCGCAAAATACATTTGTCCTTCCTCTAGTAGTTGAAAAAGCTGGAATCTATGAATTGTCGGTGGAAGAAACGACGGCTCATCTTGAAATCAGTGAGAAAGAAGAGACTGATGAGGAAGTCCCGGTCGAAGAAATGGAATTGTCCGAGAATGATCCAGTTGGAGAAGAGGAATTAAAAGAAGAAAATGGAATAGAAAAAGAGCAAGAGAATGAACAAACAGATGAGGAAGAGACCGATGAGGCGTCACGAGTGGACGAACCAACGAGGAAAAATCAATTAAATAATTTTACTGAGTTAAACGAAGAACCTGTTAATCATTTTTGGTTTAATTTGGAAACAATCAAGATATCAATAAATCAACCATTCATGGTTCGAGTTTCAAGTGATAAGCCTACAAAAGAAATGAATTTTAGAATTCCTGAACAAGCAGCATTTGTCACAGAGTATCTTACTGAAGAATTTAACATCATTCATGATAGAGGTGAATATTGGAAAGTTTCAAGTGAGAAAGAAACCAATCAATTTTATCTTCCAATAGTTTTCGAATCCAGCGGACAGTTTTTTTTAAGTGTAGATAATGACGCTCAGCATATATATGTAGAAGTAATGCATAAAGAAGAGAATGAAACTGAAAAGTCTATAGTAGAAACTGTTTCAGAAAGCCATTTAACTATACCAAAAGAAAAAATTGAAATGGAGGAACAACGGATATGGGAACAATCTATTTATGGTGAACAATTAGGCGCTAGACAGCCTAAGTCTTATTCAGCTGTAAATAACTGGAGTCAGTTTAGAAGTGCATGGAACAATAATAATACCGGTACTATTATTTTAGATAGAAATATAGTATTTTCTAGCTCAATTTTAGGGGATTCTTTAAATGCAAGAAGCTCATCAATTACCATTACTAATACTGGTAGACGAACTATAAATTTAATGAATTCCGGACATAGTTTAGTTATGAATGGTGCAGCCAATCTTACATTAAATAATATCGACGTGATAGATTTCCCCGGAGGAGCATTATCTCGAGATGCAAGAACCCAGCCTTTAATTATTCATAATGGATCAGGAATTATGAATTTGAATAATGCTGACGTAAATATGATTACCGGTACAGCTACTTCAGTTGTGAGAGGACAAAATATTACTATTTTGGGAGATACGAGGATACATTCTAGCAAATCTAAAGATGCCACAGCGAATGTCAATGCATATGCAATTTATTTAACTGGTTCAGGCGTTCTATTAGTTAATACTAAAAGCCGATCAGTTATATCTTCTACAAATGGCATAGTACGACCGCCGATCATGTCAACACCATCAAGTAAAGTAGAAATATCTGTTGATAGTCTAACTATGAGAACAACAGTGATTTCTAGCATATCAGCTCCAAAAACATTAGCATCTTGGCGAGCTGTCTCTGCAACACTTACAGGAACAAATGCATCACAAGTAGAAAAAAGTACTTCTTCCCCAAATGACTTTGCAGTTCGGTATACAGAAAATTATCGACATCATGATACCCTTATTTTTAATCCAAACAAAAATCGCGATGAGTGGCTAGAGCCTCCTTCACAAAAAGGGAATGTAATGGTTAATTATTTAGATAAAAGTGGAAATCATTTAATTGAGCCAGAAACGATTACGGGAGAAGTTGGAAAAGAGTACAAATCAGAATCAAAGGAGATACCAGGTTATTATCTATTGGTACCGCCTTTTAATGCGAACGGGACAATTACCTCAGAAACACAGACTGTTAATTATAACTATGTTAAAATCCATGATCATCTGATAAATGCTGATTTTGAAGAACCTCCCATTACTAGTAATTTTTCCTTTATACATCAATCAAAAGTACCTGGATGGTATACAACAGCTAGTGATAAAATGATCGAATTTGGTCTAGGGCCTGCTCACAATATTTTTGGACCGGCCTCAGGTCGTCAATTTGTAGAGTTGATTGCGAACGAGCCAGGCGAATTATATCAGTTGGTTAGTTTTGAACCAGGAACTATATTGCGCTGGCGCCTTCATCATGCTGGTAGAGTTGGTATAGATGAAATGAGATTAAATATTGGTTCTCCAAAGCAACCAGAAATAATTAGAGATATAAAATCGGATAAAGGACAATGGACATTGCATACTGGAACATATAAAGTACCCGAAAACCAACCAATAACATATTTTGGTTTTGAAGCTCTTCGCTCAAGTAGTGGGTCATTAACAATGGGGAATTTATTAGATAATATCTATTTTGCAAAACAATCAAATATAGATATCACTATTAATGTAAATAAGGAAAGAGCACAAGCTGGGGATACGCTTGCTTATGATATAGAGATGGCTAATAATGGTGGAGTTCCATCTGATAGGCACAAAATATATATCACAGGAATTGATAATCTAAACATAGATTTTAAAACAATTCAGTTAGATGGTTATAATATTAAAGAAAAAGATATAACAATTGAAGATGGGAAGTTGATCTTAAATCCTGATATTACATTAGAAAATACTAGCTCAATTAATTTAAGGTTTGAAGCGGCGGTAAAGAGTCACTATTTAAGTGGAAATATTGATGCAAAGGCTACAATTGAATATTGGGATGAAGGATTCGATGATATAAGTTACAAAGCAGAATCGAACATAAGTAATACTAAGATAGAAACTTTGGTTCCTAAGCCTCTTGATCCCTTAAATCCAGAAATTGATGTGAATCCAGAAAATCAACCGAAGCTTCCTGAGGACCAAGGGCTGTTGAGTATTGATTTTATTTCGTCTTTCACCTTCGGTTCACAAGCCATTTCTGCTCAGACCAAGCGCTACTACGCACAACCACAACGCTTATTGAATCATGATGGAACCCTCAATGATGCCGAAGAACGGCCAAACTACATCCAAGTCAGTGATCGCCGCCCAGACAACGAACGCAAGGGATGGACACTAGCGGTCACACAAAACAATCAGTTTACGGATCGTCAAGGCAATCAACTTAGAGGTGCACGTCTGGTGCTGAATAACCAACAATTTACTTCTGTCCAAGAAAATGGAGAACCGATGCTCCAAAACCAAGACGCCGTTGCCTTGATCCCAGAACAAAAAATGCCTCTTGTGACCGCACGCAACGGCCAAGGCGCAGGGACTTGGATCTATCGTTTTGGTGATGGAGAAAGTGCAGGAGAAAGTGTTGCCCTTGAAGTGCCGCCATCGGCGGATCCTAGAGCAACGACCTATCAAACGACCCTCACATGGGAGTTGAGTGCTGTACCGAATAACTAGGTAGAAGAAGAGAAGTGTGTCCACTCTTTTCTTTTTATTGTAGATAGAATAGAAAAAAGACAAAGCCTCCGTACCCAATCTGTGTGTATTGCCAAAGATCTTGTTCTTCTAATACTAATGGAAAGAGAAATTGGGAACCCATAACTCAAACACAGACCAGTCAGCGAAAGTCAGTTTGCGGTTACTGATAAGTGCTAAGTGACATCATCGAGACAAAAAAGACGTTCTGTTCGTACTTAATGAACTGATAAGGTATGATGAGAAAAACGTGTCGTTGGAAACAAGAAGACTGAGGGGAAGAAGGGAGGGAATACTATGCGAGAATTACAGCTCTCATTTATCACGAATGCGGAGACCCGTCGCTGGATGCGAATCTTATCGATTATTGAGCGAGAACATCATTTTACGATCGTGGCACTTAGCGAACGCTTAATGATTTCTCAACGCACATTGGTTAAAGATATTCAAGCAATTAGAAGCTATTTTGGTGAAACCATTGAATTGCTTTCCTTGTACAAGGGGTTTCGTTTTGATGAACGAGACCGCGTCAAGTACCAAGAAAAAAAAGAAGCACTCTTAGAGAATGAAGTTCTTTTTGAGATCGTCGGCACTATTTTTTGGGGACAGCCGGTGGCATTGGCTGAATTGGCCCATCACTACAGTTATGCAGAAAGTACGCTCCGTCGATTTCTAGCGAGAATAGAACCAATCTTGGCCTCATATCGCTTGAGCTTGACCTTCACTCCGGTCAATTTCAAGGGGAAAGAAGCCGATATCCGAAAGTTCTTTTTTGATTTTTATTACAATAGCGAACAGACGCCCCATACGATTCGGCCACCAGAGCGCCTGCACAAATTAGTCTTAGACGAACTATCCAATCAATTAGGTGAGTATGAGTTGGGCACAGGGACGACGGTTTCAGCCTTTTATTATCACCTTTATATCACCATGATCCGCGTCAAACACAATCATTTTGTCACGGTGCCAAAGTGGTTGAAGGCGATCGATTATCAAGAAAAGGACTTTCAATTGCTTTATTCCTTGCAGGATAGGATCAATCAAGATTTTGAGATCTATCTTCCGAAGGAAGAATTTGCATGGCTCCACCTTTCGATCATTGCCAAGCGAACGATCGATCGCTCCGATCAGGAAATCACATTTGGCCAACGGTTCAACTGTTGGGCAGGGCTTGAGCAGGTCGTTTCAGCGTATTTGTCAGATCCATTTTTTGAGCAATGGGATACAGACATACTCGGGCACTTTATGACATCATTTTTTGTGTCACGTTTGGTGAATGAAGCCTTGAGTCCACTATTGAATAAAGAGTTAAAAGAAGTACATGACATGGTAGAAAAAAAACACAGTCAGATCCATAAAATCAATACTCACTTCTTGTCAACCCATTCAAAGGCCCTTCCGATTTCTTCCAGTACCTTTGAAGACGTGGCGGCGAGTTTTACCTTATACATGGATATGGTCTTTCGTTATTATCAACCCGTCAAACAAATTTTGTTTTTATTGGAGGGTGACTACTTAGTGGTTCAATCGATTCGAATAGAGGCCCGTGAACAGCTAGGGGACCACCATCACTTACTGTTTGTAAAGTTACAGGAATTTCTACCGGAACAATTAAATAACGAAAAGATTGATCTGATCGTGACGAACTATCGCCCCTATCTTTCGGACGATAGTCTAGAAACAGACTATGTGCTGATCAATAGTCAGCCGACAACCAAAGATTGGACAATGGTCAAACACCAATTGAATCCATTGACGGATCAGCTTTCATTTTAAACAAAAAGGAGGAGAACGCATTATGACCGTGTTTACTACCAAACAAGACTATCTTCAGGGGTTTCAACGCACCTTTGAAGCAATCGAGAAACGAGAAAGCACCGTCCTGAAAGACTATTTGACTGATCAGATTCGCCGTTTGAATACCTTAGTAGACCAAATTTCTAGTCGGAATTTCTGGGAAGTTTGGCCAAAGATTTTAGGGATCGATGCGAAGATTAGTTTAGTGGATGAATTGATCACCTTTGAAGATTTTTCAAGTGAAGATATCTTGCGAATAGTGGAAACGGATTATCAGACCTATTTCAAAGAACTATGCGGGTATGATCTAAGTATGGAAACAAAACATTCGATGATATTCAATGTGATGTGATCCCTTTTCATTGAACAACTAATATCAAAAAGGCAAAGTCCAATCAAAAGCTAAGCAGCTTCTGATTGGGCTTTTTGAAATTCGTTCATCATAAAGTGATACGGAGAACTCTATTTTAGTGTTCATAAACGCGCAAAAAAAGCAACGGTCATTTAAAATTTAGATTGATGAGTATAATGATACCTCTTTGGGGATTTTAGAAACTTAATAGTTTTTGATCCTTCTTTTTTTATGTCCATTGCTCTAAATTTGCACATCGAAGTGAAAATTTAGATTATTCATTTAATAGAGAACCTGTTAATCTAGGAGGTGCAATAAAGGTACTTCATTGAACCTTATTTTTTTCGTGTATTAAAAAAATTCGTTTTGGGTTTACAGAAAAAAAGACATTCGAACAAGTCGAATGTCAAAATAACTGTTGTTAAATTAGGGTTTCTTAGATTTTACAGACATAAGTAATGATCAATCTAAAAAAACACAGATTTTTGAGACATTAAAGAAAGATTATAGGATGAGGGATATGAAATACTAAAAAAGATACGTACTGTAGTTTTTCTTTATCAAAGACGCAAATAAATTAAGCAAATTGCTAGGGAGTAGTAACTTTATGGGAAAACAAAGACAAAAAATTCCTGCCTATCTGGTTCTTCTATTATTGACGGTTCAGACATTCATTTTACCGATGTGTGTTGTTTATGCGAAGACTGTAGAGACAACAGAAAAAACGCAGAAAGCATATGCAGATGAAGCACCCTCAGAAAGCACTATTGAAGAGGGCATTTCTCTTTCAGAACAGGAAGAAGCTATCAATCAGCCAGCAAATTCTGAGAACACGGATGAGAGCGGAAATTCAAATGAAGTAGTTCTAGAAGAAAATTATTCTTCACGTGATGAGGGTAATTTTATAGAGGATATATATGATTCAAATGAAGAAGGACAGGTACAGACTAAAGATACAGTACTAAATATTTCTGATAATACTAAAAATCTTATATCAAATCCCAATTTTATTTTTGAACAGGGTGTAGAGACGAGAATACCTAACTGGGAGCTAGTTTCTGCTGGGGCTGTTGTTAATGGACTTCGGAGAGATCTAACTATTTCACAAACCGTGGAATCCGAAGAGTGGTACCGGTTGAGTGATTCTAGTTTTCGAATAGGTGGAGATAATTTACTATCAGTTAATCGTACAAGTGGTTCTCGAACCTTAATAGTTGGTCAAACTATTCAAACTAAGGCAGGGTATACGTATGAAGTTACCGTTAATGCTCAAGCTGGAGGAACATCGACAGACGGGATCTTAACCATGACTGCCTACAATGGTGTAGGGGTATTAGCTGGCCCTTCGGGTCAGCTAGGAAGCCATTTTTATACTGTTAACTCTGATGTCGGGACATACTCCCTTAGATTTACTGCAACATCTAACCAGACATCGATAGGTTTTCGAATGGCTGGAGCCCATACTATCCTTCATAGCGCTAACATCAAACCTGTACTTACCGTAAATTCGCAAGTACCAAGCATTCCTTTAGCACAGCATAGCGAAAAATTTGATTATACAAAGTTTATCGAATCAGTAAAAATAGGTAATATAAATTTAGATGACTATCAAGTGGAATTAATTGGTTCTTTAGATACATCAAGTATTGGGACTAAAGAGACTCGACTTAAGGTGAGTGCAGAAGGTATTTCAGAAGAAACCGATGTTTCTTATCAGGTAACTTGGGAGAATAGCCTAGGAATATTGGATCATAATTCAAGCCAAACTGGAATTTCATTAAGTCTATTAACAGACGGAGAATCGCCATATCTACAAGCTAGTTTTGGCGAAGTTACGACTAATTTAGGTGGAAATCAAACATTTAGGCGTGGAAACTTTGAATTTTACCATAGAGATATTAACGGTTTCATACTAGGGCTAACAACGGATACTGTATATCAATCAAAGCGTACGTTGATTAATACATGGAACACACGACTTAATTCAAATGAAACAGTACAGTATGGAGATGTTGTTCGCGCAAGAGTCTTTGCAAGAGATAGCCCAGGATCAAATATTACAAATACCTCTTTAAGAATTGCTCGTAATGAAGCACTTATATCAGAAATTGGGACGTTTAACGAAGCTTATTACATGCTGACAAAAGGTGGGTACCATTTGTTGAGAGTGAATCAATTAACTGCACATTCGAATATATCAGTTCCGTTTGGGGCAACAGAAAGCCAAATGAATGAGCTAGCAAAATCGTTCTTTACCTATCATTCTGACTTCTCAGATGTAGAGAAAGGACAATTTGAGTATAAGTTTCTGAGCTACGATTCAACAAATACGAGCGGAAGTAATAAAAGAGGTGTTATTGCTGCAACCCAAACAGTTGATGATAAATCGTTTATGCTAGAATATGAGGTAAGCTTCTCTGTATCAGAAGAACAACAATATAACTTACAGTTGACTGCATCTCCTGTAACCGGAGGGAATCCAGCAACTGGATCTGCATCTATCGTACAAGGTGGTACAACTACGATTAATGCAAACCCAGCTGAAGAGTATATGTTTGTTCGGTGGAAAGTTGTTTCTGGAGAAGGAAGTGTGATCGAAGATGAGGCAGCTGAAGACACAGACATTACCATGGGAAGTAGCGATACAATTATTCAAGCGATTTTTGAAGCCCGTGCGGTTCCAAACCCAGTCGACCCAATTAATCCGGAAATCGAAGTTGAACCAGAAAATAAGCCAGATCTGTCTGAAGATCAAGGGATGTTGAGTATTGACTTTGTTTCTTCATTTAACTTTGGTTCACAAGCCCTTTCGGTTCATGACCAAACCTATTATGCCAAACCGCAACGTTTACTGAATGAAGAGGGCACAGTAAATGAGAAGGAAAAACGACCGAACTATGTTCAGATCAGTGATCGACGTTCAGAGAACGAACGTAACGGATGGACACTAGCGGTCACTCAAAAAGAGCAATTCAATGGTGAAGAAAATCAAGTGCTTAATGGCGCTAGTTTGAGTCTATTAAACCAACAAGTCATTACTGCACAAGGAGATATAGCACCTGGCCTACAATCCGTATCTTGCACCTTAGTTCCCGGGAATCGACAAACGCTGCTCCAAGCACAAGATAATGAAGGAAAAGGGACATGGATCTATCGTTTTGGCGATGGAAAGACGGCAGGCGAAAGTGTTGCACTGGAAGTACCAAGAGGGGCTAATTCAGAAGCTATTACCTATTCTTCTACCCTAATCTGGGAGTTAAGTACCGTTCCTGGCAATTAAACAAAACGGACTGAGATATAAGCCCATAGAAGAAAACCGCAAGAAATGACGAGAAATCGTTCATTTCTTGCGGTTTTT
>ERZ507044.459-NODE-459-length-15482-cov-15.2416_pt1 | contig 15482 bp, 14 predicted proteins | sample MGYA00512870_ERZ507044 | MGnify/ENA metagenome assembly ERZ507044
AAGTGGAATTGGGTCATCTAGAAGAAGACTTGAAAGACCGCTTATTGGATTTAACCAGCAACAAGTAAACGAAACGCCACACATGAAAGAAAGCCCCTCTTTGGTGACCTGAATGGTCAGCCAAAGAGGGGCTTTCGATGTTGAAAGTAGGAACTGCATTGAGCGTCTACCTATTTTTTCACCAACTCTAATGGTGAATCGATTTGTTCAGCGACTGTTTTTCCTTGGAAATGGTCAAACGCTGCCTGCAATGCAAGGCGGCCCATTTCTTCTGGTTTTTGAGCGATCGTTGCCGTCATTCTACCTTCTTCGATGGCTTTGAGTCCGTCTTCAGTACCGTCAAACCCGACAATCACTACGCCTTCTCGGTTTCCCATCGCTTCGGCTGCCCCTAAAGCCATTTCATCGTTTTGAGCAAAGACGCCTTGAATGTCATTGTTGGCTTGGAGGATATTTTCCATAACCGTTAATCCTTCTGCTCGATTGAAGTTTGCGGATTGCTTTTCAACAACATCTAGTTTGTCTTTGGCATAATCATCAAAGCCTTTTCCTCGCTCTCTGGTTGCAGAAGCGCCAGGGACGCCTTCAAGTTCTACCACTTTTGCGTTTTCCCCTAATTGTTCGAGAATAAATTCTGCTGCCATTTTTCCACCTTCTTCGTTATTGGAGGCAACCGTCGTCAAAAGCGTTCCTCCATCGCTACTACGGTCGATGGCAATAACTGGGATGTTGGCATTATTAGCGGCTTCAACAGCTGGGACGATAGCAGCAGAATCAACGGGATTGATCAAAAGCACATCCACGCCTTGTTGGATCAAATCATCAATATCATTGCTTTGCTTGGCAGTATCATCTTGGGCATCAACAAAGCGTACATCGGTGTCATTTTCCTCAGCCAATTGATTGATCCCCTCTTGCATGGAAACAAAAAATGGGTTATTGAGGGTGGAGATCGATACACCAACTGTCAATTCTGAAGCTGCTTTTTCCTCACTTTGTGTCTCACTACTGCCGCCGTTGTCCAATGTTGCCGCTCCACATCCAGAAAGTACCAATAAGCCTGCTGCCAATAAAAACATTTTTTTCATAATAGATCCTCCTATTTTTTATTTCCTTTTCCGATCCAGTAACACTGCAATTACGATCACGATCCCTTTAACGATTTGTTGATAAAAACTTGAGACACCCAATAGATTTAGACCATTGTTCAACGTACCAATGATCAATGCCCCGATCAACGTGCCAAAAATTCTGCCTCTTCCACCAGATAAGCTCGTACCACCTAAAACGACTGCTGCAATCGCATCCATCTCATAGGCTTGCCCTGCTGTTGGTTGCGCAGAATTCAGCCTAGAAGTGATGATCATGCCACTGATTGAAGCCATCAATCCAGAGATCGAATAAATGATCAGTTTTATCTTATCGATTTTCACCCCAGCAATAAAAGCGGCCTTTTCATTGCCACCGATGGCATAGGTTTTTCGTCCGAAGGCGGTGCGATGAAGCAACAAGAACAAAAGAAAGAACACGAGAAACATCAATACGACTGGAAAAGGAATCCCGAAAAGATACCCACGACCAATAAAGCTGAATAGAAAGCTGTCACCTAGTCCAGTGATTGGATTTCCATTGGTGTACACTAAGGTAGCGCCCCGATAGATCGTCATCGTTGCTAAGGTTGCGATAAACGGCGCCATTTTTCCTTTTGAAATCAGTAGTCCATTCAACGCACCAAGGATCGCTCCACTTAGTAACCCAATCAAAATAGCGACTAAAGGTGACACCCCATTGGCCATCATTCCTGCTGTCAAAGCACTGGAAAGTGCCAAGGTGGACCCTACAGACAAATCAATGCCCCCAGTCAAAATGACAAAGGTCATTCCAAATGCAATAAAGCCATTCGCTGCGACTTGCCGCAAAAGATTCAACAAATTACTGGGTGATAAAAAGCTTGGATTTAAGGCAGTGACAGCAGCCACTAGAGCAATCAAAGCGAGTAAAGGCCCCAATTTACTAATTGATTCCGAGAGTTGTTTTGTTTTCATACCACTTTTTTCCATATTAGTTTCCTCCTGTCGCATACGTCATGATCTTCTCTTGTGTGGCTTCTTGCCGAGAGAGTTCCCCTGATATTTTTCCTTCGTGTAAAACAATGATGCGATCGCTGACTCCTAGCACTTCTGGTAGATCACTAGAAACCATCAAAATCGCAATACCACGTTCCGCTAACTCATTCATCAGCTGATAAATCTCTCGTTTGGCACCTACGTCTACTCCGCGTGTCGGTTCATCTAAAATCAATACTTTTGGTCCGACACCGATCCACTTCGCCAAAACCACTTTTTGCTGATTTCCACCAGAAAGCTCGCTGGCTAAATTCTGGGCACTCATCGTTTTGATGCGTAAGCGCTCGATCATTAACGCAACGAAACTGGCTTCAGTCTTGCTATCGACCATGCCTGTTTTGACAAAATTATCAATGCTGGGCAAACTGATATTATCGGTCAGGGAAAAGTCTAAGACCAAGCCTTCCGTTTTCCGATTTTCTGTTAGAAAGCCAAAGCCATGGGCGATTGCCTTTGAAGGCGAAGAGTTTTTCACTTCTTGCCCTTCGACGATTAAGGTACCGCTTTCAATTTCATCTAAACCAAATATTCCTCGCATGACTTCTGTGCGTCCAGCACCCATTAAACCTGAGAACCCAAGGATCTCACCTGCTCTGACTTGAAAATTGATGCCTTGGTAAACTTTAGAAGCTGCTGTTAAATTTTTTACTTCAAAAACGACTTCACCGATCTGCGCTTGTTTTTCTGGATAATAATCAGCTAACTCTCTACCGACCATTTTCTTCACGACCTCTTCCATCGTCGTATCCTGCGTCTTTTTCGTATCGATCGATAGACCATCCCGCATCACAGTGATCTTGTCACTTATTTTGAAAATCTCCTCCATTCGGTGAGAGATATAAACGATCGCTACGCCGTTTTCTTTCAAGCGACGAATGATTTGAAACAAATTATTAATTTCCTTATCCGACAAGGCAGCAGTCGGTTCATCCATGATCAATACCTTGGCATCAGTCATCAGCGCTTTCGTGATCTCGATCATTTGCTGTTGCCCGACTGAAAGTTCATCCACTTCTTTTTGAAGGGGGATCTGAATTCCTAATTGTTCAAAGACTGCCTGCGCTTTGCTTGCCATTTTCTTCGTATCTAGTAGCCCAAAGGTGGTTTTCAATTCCCGATTCAAGAACAAGTTATCCAATACAGTCATCTGTTCCCAGTTATTCATTTCTTGATGGATAAAGCTCACACCGGCTTGTTCGGCTTCCTTCGGATCGGCGTAGTTCGTTTCTTTGCCATCGATCAAAATCGTCCCTGCATCTTTGGCATGTAACCCAGTTAAAATGTTCATCAACGTTGACTTGCCTGCCCCATTTTCTCCCATTAGGGCATGGATTTCTCCAGGGTACAATGTTAGTGAGACATCTCTTAACACTTGATTCTTCCCAAAGGATTTCTCAATATTGCTCATCTCGACTTGCACATGATTTCCTCCTGTCTCTTTAGAAGATAACGGCTGCTTGTAAAATAATGTTTGAATAGGGTGTCGCTTCCCCTGTTCGAATAATGGCTTTGCTTTCCTTTGTTTCTCCTTTGAATGCCTCATGTGGAACAAAACGAATCGGAATATTCGGGAACGTTTTTTGAATCAATTGCCACTGCTCCGCATTCTCCGTTTTTATTTCCTCTGCTAAAACGATCGCCTCGACTGCCATCTCTTGTTGCATTACTAATAACACCTCTTCAAAACTCGGACTACCTAGTTTTAATGCCAGATCGATTTTTTTCACCCCTGTGGGTACTGGCAACCCCAAGTCCCCGATCGTAAGCTGATCGGTGTGGCCTAAATCCGCCAATAATTTGTCGATCTCACTATTTAATGCCCCATGCTTCTTCATACAATGGACTCTCCTTCATTTCCTTTAATGTAGGCATTCCGCCTTGAGCACCATATCCTTTGACGGAGATTGCTGCTGCTAAGTTGGCAAAGGCAATGGCGTTTTCTAAGGGAACACCTGCTAAAATCCCTACTGCTAATGCACCATTGAAGGTATCACCAGCTCCCGTAGTATCGACCGCAGCAACTGGAAAGGCAGGAACTAAGACCTCGGACTTCCCATTATGGAAAATCGCTCCTTTGGCACCTAGGGTAACGATCAATCGATTAGGGTAGGCTGCTAAAACGTCAGCAAGCTTTTGATTGGGGAAAAGTAACTTAAACTCATGTTCATTAGGGGTCAGATACCCCACCTTAGATAACATACGCGGATTGAGCTTTCTCGCAGGTGCTGGATTATATAAAACAGGGATTTTTGCTTCCCAACACCAGTCGATGATGGCTTCATTGGCTTCTTGGGGAATCTCGTTTTGCAAAATCACTAAATCAGCCTCTGTGATGTTTCCTTTTATTTCGGAAAAGCGAGCTAAATCAAGCGCATTATTGGCGCCAGGTATGACAATGATGCTATTGTCATTTTCATGCAAAATGATATGCGCGGCACCAGATGGAAAATGTGTAACGGGTTCCACATTCTCCGTAGAAACGCCGTTCACGTTTAAGTTTTCGACGATTTCATTTCCGAAGCGATCGGTTCCTACATGGCCTAGCATTGCTACTTCTGCGCCTAAACGGCTAGCGGCGATGGCTTGGTTTGCTCCTTTGCCGCCAAAATTCGTGTCAAATTTTTCCCCAAAAACCGTTTCTCCTTGATTGGGTTTCACCTTCGTAGTGACTACAAAATCTGTTGCCATACTACCAATGACGATGATCTTATTCAATTGGCGTTCCTCCATTTCTTACTGTCTCTCTTTCTTCTAAATGAACAGGAAGGATGATTTTTTTCTGTTCAATAAATTGATCGTTGATCAATGCAAAGAGCATTTCTGCTCCTTTGTAACCTACTTGATAAGCAGGCTGATGGATCGTCGTCAAGCGTGGCACCACCAATTTACTGATGGGAATATCGTCATAGCCGATCACTTGAAGTTGTTCTGGGATCTTTACGCCATGATGATAAGCCTCTTGCATGATGGCAATCGCATGGGTATCACTTGGGGCAATCACACTATCGACAGTGGGATGTTCTAAAAAAACTTGTTTCGCTGTCAAGGTCGCATCCTCTAAGAGAAAGGATGTGGATTTCACTAGTGCATAAGGAACTTGTGCTTTTTTCAATGTGTATTCAACACTCAATAAACGATCCCGAGCACGGGTGACAGATTCAGGACCAGCAATCACGACTACCTTTTTGGGGTCACCTTTTAAGATCGCTTCAGCAGCAAGTTCGCCGCCTTGAAGGTCATCCGAATAAACCCCATATTCGACATCTTGATCGATCCGATCCAAGACGACCGTCGGAATATTGCTTTGGGTACGATTTTTATTTTCGACAGCGGAAAGAATCCCCGCCACATTGTTTTGCTCAAACGCACGTAAATATTCATTGGCTTTCTCATTGTCTTCTTGAATGTTGCCAAGGATGACTTGATAGCCTTTTTTTTGTAGAAAGTCTTCAACGCCTTTGGCTACTAGCGGAAAAAACGGGTTGGATATATCAGGAAGTAGCAAACCAATCAATTTTGACTTTTTCTGATACAGCGAACGTGCGACTTCATTGGGGGAATAATTCAGTTCATTGATCGCCTGATGGATTTTGTCACGGGCTTTTTCGCTCACATAGCCAGTCCCATTCATGGCTCTTGAAACTGTCGCCACGGAAAGTCCAGCTAAATTGGCGACATCTTTAATTGTTGGCATGTTGCTCCCCTCCTGTGTAACCGATTACACACCTATCATAGCCGAACTTTGTGAAAATTGCAAGGAGAAATAAAAAAACTTTTTCCCTTGGTGTCCCCTTCTCCTAAAAAATGCGTTTTGCTGCATAAATACCGCATTTCGAGGAAGCGAGACTTTCTCGAAATGCGGCAAAAGGTTTGATGAGCGCAGCAACATATCTTTTATTTCCTATCGGTAAAGCTCATTTTTCAATGAAATGAAACTTCAAAGTGATTGACGCCGTCTTGATCCACCGTCAAACTGATTTGCGCCTGCAACATTTCTGTGATGGCTTTGGCGATGGCTAAACCTAACCCATAGCCACCGTCTTGATGGTTGCGAGAAGGATCCCCGCGGTAGAAGCGGTCAAAGACATAGGGAATTGTTTCTTCTGGGATCGGACAACCACTGTTGGAGACTTGCAGCACCGTTTTTCGTTGGCGTTCAACGAGTGCCACTGTGACGGTTTCTCCAGCGGGCGTGTATTTCAAGGCATTATCTACCAATATCATGGTCAATTGCCGCAAGGCTTGCTCATTGCTTTCAAGGCTCACCTGTTTAGCGATCTGTTCCTGATAGTGGATCCCTTTTTCCAGCGCAATGGCCTCCATGCTTTGATAAACACTTTGCACGACTTGACTGGCATCAATCACCGAACGCACGACTTCTTGCTCGGCACTTTCGAATTTGGTCAATAGCAGTAAGCTATTCACTAGCTCATCCATCCGTTCGGAACCTAACTGAATGTTTTCCAGCCATTTCATTTGGCTTTCCAAGGTTTCTTCTGGACTGCCAGCTAATACTTCGGCATTAACTTGAATGATTGCCAGTGGTGTTTTCAACTCATGGGAAGCGTTAGAAACAAACTCTTTTTGTTTGCGCCAAGCCAGCTCAACTGGTCGCAATGCCCGATTGGCAACATAAAAGCTAGCGATATAAATACTGACTAAGGCTAAGACCCCGATGAGCAAAAGCGTGGTTCTTAAGTTGCTTAGACTAGTTTTGTAGTCGGTGACATCAAAGAACAGCACTTGATAAAATGGCTCGTAATTATTGATGCTGGTGGAATATTCCCCCGTCGAATCATGATTGATCGAATAATGACTAATGGAAGTCACCAAAAAGAGCGCATACCGCCAGTCTCGGTCATTTACCTTCACTTCATTGGGAATCTCCTCTTGTTTCGTTGCGGCATCGACCAAGGCTTCATAAAGGTCACTCTCATCGACACCCTCATCAATACTTTGAATCACGACATCCATTTGATCCACGTCGACTAGAGCGATCTCTCTGAACTCACTGGTACTATTCGTGATGGTCAATATCATTGGATACTCTGGGTCTGTCAGTGATTGCCGGGCCTCCTCCTCATCCAACGGTACCCCAGCTAAGGTGTTGGCTTCTTGCGAGATCAATGATTGGATCTCGTTTTCAATTTGGGTGGCATTCAAAATGTAGATAAAGGTAAAGGCACCTAAGACAATGATTGAGATCAACGCCATATTAAACCACAGCATTTTATTCCGTAATTTTTTTAACATGGCGGCTCCTTGCTCTGCAAAATATACCCCGCATTGCGGATCGTGCGAATGCCGATATCCGCTTCAAGCAGCGTCAGTTTTTTCCGCAGCAACGACACATAGATCTCAACGCGGTTTTCTTCCACATCGGGATCAAAGCCCCAAATCTTATTGATGATGGTTTCTTTTGATAAAATCACTTTAGGTCTGGATAAAAATAGCTCCATCAGTTTCATTTCTTTGGGTGACAGCACCACTTGATTGGTCGTCGTAGCCAACTGCAGCTCATTACGCGCCAAGACCACATTGCCAAATGCTAACTGGTCTTCTTGATAATCCAAGTCTTTTCTTCTACTTAATGAACGAATCCGTGCCAGCAGCTCTTTCATTTGAAAGGGTTTCGTCAAGTAATCATCTGCCCCTGCATCCAAGCCGAGCACTTTGTCATCGACTTCGCTTTTGGCCGTCAACATAATGATCGGCGTGCGAATATTTTGCTTGCGTAACGTTTTTAGCAATGTGATCCCATCGATTTTTGGCAGCATGATATCCAAAACGAGAAGGTCATACACCCCACTTGCTGCGTAGTCCAACCCAGTCTCGCCATCATACGCCAAATCAACGGAATAATGCTGTTTTTTCAATAAGCTGGCAACCGCTTCTGCGATCGATGGCTCATCTTCTACGAATAAGATCCGCATCGGTCAGTCCCCCTTTTACACTCATCATTTCTTTTTTCAATCACTTTTCGGTAAGCACAATCATTCCTGTAGGATCATTCCAATTGTTCTCCAATAAAACGTTCTGTTGAAACGATCCGCATGTGTACACTTGATTGATGAATCCACATGTGTAGCAACAATGCTACCATACCGCTTAGTAAAAAGACAAACAGCTTTTTCCTAAGGTCTTGAAAATTCTCTTGATGACGCATGGGTTTCCTCCTTTTTGCAGGTCATCGATAAATCCGCTCGGCTATTCTGGATCAGTAGCCGCTGGGGCTGTCTGATTGCCTAAGCTGATATCGAAGGTGATCGTATCTTCTAACGGTAAAAACTGATTGAACTTGCTCATCCCCACGATTGTCCCGTAGGGTTCTGCTGAATTGACATAACGGACTTGATAGCTGATGTTCGCCCCTTTTGAACGGAATTCATCAAAGAAGAGTTTTTGCAGATCCCCTTCAAGGAGCTCGCTTCGACGGTAATCTTTGATATACGGTTGACCTGCCGAATAGACAACTTCAATGCCTTGGTCATCTTTGCTGGTTAAGACGGTCCCGGCGGTCTCACTTTGCGAGATCAATTGTCCGTAGGGCAGACTCTGAGTAAACTGCATCCGCATCCGCACAGTGACCCCCTCAACAGCGGCCTGGGCATCATCTGGTAAAATCGTTGAAAAGTCAGGGACGGTGACCCCTTTCCCTAGGGAAATCGTTACTTGAAACGCATCCCGTTTCGCGATTTTTTCTTTTGGTGCCACGCTTTGTTCAATGACTTTGCCTTCTTCCACAGTGTCTGAAGCCTGTTCTTTGACTTCTAGGTCCAGCTCATGGACTTTCCCCCATGTTTCTACCTCTGAACGGGTTTTATCCTTAAAGTCAGGTACCTCAATATCTTTTTCAAAGGTTTCTTCGCCTTTTGAATAAAAGACTCGTCCGACATCTCGACGATGATAGTTTTCTCGCGAGACTTCCTTATTGGTAAATTCTACTCGAATCGGTGCTTTTTCCTCGATCTCATCGTGGTATTCATCGACGATCGTCAAATTGCTGGCTTGATTTTTTTCGATCCACTCTGCTGCCTCGTCCCTCGTCATTTCCATAAAGTCTGGCAATGCCAATTTCTCTTCTGGATCTGGGCCTTGGCTCACCGTTAGATGCAGGGTGCTTCTTTTTCTGACTCGACTTCTGGCGGCTTCTTCTTGGGCGATCACTTGATTGGCTGGGGCTTCATCATAGGCAGGCGTCACATCGATCGCAAGATCATGTTCCGCCGCCCATTCCCTGACTTCTGAGATCTCTTTGTCCACAAAGTTATCCAGTCGGACGTACGCCAATTGGAAAAATAAAAAGCCGCTGAGTAGAAGTAGCCCGAGTAACGCACCAAGCCCCAGCAGTCGTTTTTTCCGCCGTTTCTTTTTGAAGGAGGGATCGTGTTCGATCCCCTCTTCTAAGGAAGCTGAACCTTTTTCTTTGCGGGAAGCACGGGAAGAAGGTGCTTTAGCTGTAGCTGATTCCTTGTCTGGCTCTTTCGGTTCTTCTTCAAACTTCGATAAAAAATCACTCATAGGCCGTCAACGCACCTTTTTTCAAATAAAATGTCTGATCCGACTGCTTGGCAATTTCAGTCGAATGCGTCACTACGATGATGCACTTGTTGTGTAAAGTAGCTAAATCTTTAAAAATATCCACGATTTCTTGCTCCATGCCTTCATCCAAATTTCCCGTCGGCTCATCGGCTAAAATGATATCAACATTGGTCGCTAAGGCGCGAGCGATAGCGACCCGCTGTTGCTCCCCACCGGAGAGCTGATTGACGAAACGATCGGCTTTCGTGGAGGTGATTCCGATATAATCCAGCAAGCGATACGCAATTTGATCGTGTTGATCGGGAAGCTTGTTGTCTGAGATCGCCATCGAAACAAGGACATTTTCTAATGCCGTCAAATAAGGGATCAAGTTGTAACTTTGAAAAATCAAACTGATCTTGTTGCGGCGATACTCTTCATAGCCGATCGTTTTGATATTTTTTCCTTCAAAAAATACTTCCCCATCAGTTGGTTGATCCAATGCGCTGATCAAGGAAAGAAAGGTGGTCTTTCCTGAGCCTGATTTCCCTAAAATCGTGTAAAATTTACCCTTTTCAAAGGAGATATTGGTTTTATCTAAAATCTTCCGACGATTCTCACCATCTTGGTAGTAATACGTCATCTCTTTGGTTTCTAAAATTGCCATGTTCTTCGCTCCTTACAGCATGATTTTTTTCGGATTCAAACGTAATATATATAACAGCGGCACCACTGCCGAAAGCAAGATCGTCACGATCCCGGTCGCTAAAAAGACAATGATATAAGACAGGGTGTATTGAACGCGAAACGCATCATTGATCGTTGCTTGATCGATTTTCGGTACGCCCACAAAGAATTGCTCCACCCCTGCTTGATTTGCTTCTAGCATACTGCTGGATAACAAAGATTCAGAAACCATCTTGCCCAGCATATTCCCTGTGACCAAGGAGATCAGCATTGCACTGACACCAATCAACAGGAGTTCGAGCACGATTTGTGCAAACACGTATTTCCGTCGTTCCCCTAACGAAAGGTAGATGCCTAACTCATATTTACGATCTCGGGTAAACAAGACAATGACCAAGGAGATAATAATCAAGGAAGCAATCACCGCAATCACTACGACATATGAGGAAATCTGTGATAAGCGATTCATGCTGGTTCCCACGCGGTCATACTCATCCGTAGATGCATTGACCTTATAGCCATTTGGCAAGAGCGGTGTCACCTCTTGTTTGAATTGCTCTGCATCTTCTGGTTGATTCAAAATAAATTGCGGGGTGAAGTAATCTTCACCCGAACCGAAATCTGTCGCTGGAAACGCCGCTTGCTGTCCCGCACGTTCCTCTTCAACAATCGTTTTCACGGCATCATTCGGCATATAGATACGATTGAAGGGCCGGTCATCAAATGCAAACGAGCTGGCCATACCATCTTGTCCTTGATTATTTGCTTTTTCTAAGCTGGTATTTTTAAAGATCCCGACGATTTCGATTGGGTAATCATTGCCTTTTTGCTTTTCAGGGTCCATCCCTGACGAATAATCGACAAACTGTCCATCTAAGACCATAGTGTCCCCAACGGTCAAGCCGTTTTCCTGAGCCATCTCTTCCGATATCAAGCCCACACGTTTTCCGGTGCGCTGTTCCTCTTCAGTAAAAAAGCGTCCCTGTGTTAAATCCACCGTATCTTCTTCAAAATCCAACGGCTTTAAGAGATTGGTTCCTGTTAAATAAACCCAAGGAGATATTCCTCCGAAAATCATGACATTGTCGTCGTCCTCTTCAGGACTAAAACGATAAGGTTTGAAGTTTTCAACAGCAATCGTTGCTTCTCGCAAATAATCGTACTGCTTGACCTCGGAGCGCTCACCGATCTGTTTGATCAGCTCCTCTGGCAACGGCTGAATCTCCTCCATACTTGCACTGCCATCACTATTTGCCATCATCGCTTCATGATCGACTTCAATCGTTGCCAGCGAGCCTAATTGATTTTTGATCTGCTTTTCGACATTTTGAGTCGATTGATTGACCGCAATTGCGCCAGCGATCACATTTCCTAATATCAGAATAACAGCAAACAATATCGCAGATTTCCCTCGCTTTCTCGTCACACTCAACCATGCTCGTTTCATATAATTCAATTGCCAACATCCTCTCTTTTTTTCTCTAACAAAAGCATACTGGATGAACCTTTAGTGAATCTGTCATTTGGAAAATTTCTCAAAAAAAGCAGATTCATAGAGGACGTTTGATCAAGAAAGACTGTCGTTGCAATGAGCAGCACCAGAAATGGCCACTATTTGAATAACAAAAAAAGCCTCCTAAAACGCTGCTTATAGGAAGCTCGGCTATATTTACACAAAAAAAGACAAAGACCGCATCCGGGTCTTTGCCTTTTCACAATCCTATTCGTCAATGTTCTCATTTAATTCGCTGTTACGATAGCCATATACAAAATAGATCGCGATTCCGATCACTAAAGAGATCTCAAAAACGATCCAGGTCGCCGTTTGCAGACGGGTCATCAAGAAGAGACAGCTGGCAACGGACAACAAAGGCAATAACGGTACTAGGGGTACTTTAAATTCACCTTTAGCAGGTGGCCCCATCATCTTCCGCAGCTTGATGATCCCTAAGGACATTAAGATCATATACGACAATGCCGCAATGTTGGTCAATTCTGCCAAGATATTCAACGGGAAAGCTGCCGCAAAGAAGAAAGCAAAAACACCAGCGATGTAGGTCGCTTTCTTTGGTGTTTTATGCTTAGGATCGATGGCTTGCATGGCTTTTGGCAATAACCCATCTTTACTGATGGCATATAACAGACGCGCCAAGGAGTACATCATAGCGATCGTCACTGTTAATAAGGTCAAGATCGCCCCTACGGAAATGATTGATCCGACCACTCCATGACCGACATAACGCATCGCAAAAGCCACCGGATCATTGACTCCTAATTCAGCAAACGGCACGATTCCCGTCATGATCAGTGTGACATTGATATAAAGGACTGTTGCGATCGCAATGGACCCAATGATCCCCCGAGGGACATTTTTCTTTGCATCTTCAACTTCTTCCGCCGCCATTGCGACGGCATCAAAGCCAAGAAAAGCAAAGAAGACTAACGCTGCACCATTAAAGACGCCTGAAAAACCAAAGGGCATAAAGGGCTGCCAGTTGTCTGGTTCCACGAAAAAGGCACCAAAGAAGATAAACAAGAGGATCACGCCGAATTTCACCCATACCATGGCATTATTCAAACGCAACGCTTTTTTCGCTTCTTGGCTGACCCACAAGGTTACGAAAATAATGACTAAACCAGCAATCAGATCAATGTAGGTCCCCTTGCTTGGATCATAACCGCCCGTCAAAGCGGTTGGTAAATGGATATCCGCACTGGCCAAGAAGCCTTGCACATAGCCTGACCAGCCAGATGCCACCGAAGAAACGGCCAATAAGAACTCGCAAATCAAAAACCAGCCTGCCAGCCACGCGGTAAATTCACCAAAAACGACATATAAATACGAGTAGGCGCCCCCTAAAACAGGGATCCGAGAAGCAAATTCCGCAAAAGAAAGCCCTGATAACACAACAACGATACCAGCTACAACAAAGGAAAGAATCAATGCCGGTCCGGCATATTCAGCAGAAGCAGTCCCTGTAACAACAAAGATACCTGTGCCGATAATGGCGCCGATCCCCAACATAATCAAATCTTTTAACTTCAACTCTTTTTTTAAATTCGTCACACTTTCCCGTTGTATGACTTTTTTTCGAAATAAATCCATAATTCCTCCTCAAACATATACGTTTATGTTGCTTTCATATACCCTAGCAAAACACCGCCGATAATCACCAGCAGACAACCAATCACCACATACCGCAGTTCTTTCTTGGTTTTCTTTTCGCCGAGAATAAAAATCCCGCCTAGCGTTGAAATGATGATCCCCATCTGTGACAATGAGAAGCCCACCGCTAATCCGACTTGCTGAACCGTGATCAGCATGCAGACATTGCCGATGCCCCATAACAACCCTGACAAAGTATTTTTTCCTACAAAACGATCGACCTTCGTCTTTCTTAAAGCAAACAGACTAGCTCCGATCAGCATTCCGATACTTTGCGGCAAAATGATCGCTAGCGGATCCAATCCTGCCCAAGTAATCAAAATCGTATAGGCGCCGTAACCGATCGTTGATGAAATCAATGCCCGAAATCCTTTAGGAAAATCAAGCATCTTGCTGCCAGCTTCTACCGGACTTTCGCCATCTTGACGAGCGGTCAGATACGCCCCGATCACCAACAAGATCAATGCGCTAACACCTAGTGCATAATCGCGGGTCTGTGTCCATTCTGCAAAAAACAATGCACCAGCGACTGTATTTAAAATCAGCTGCATGCCGGTTGAAAGCGGCAGTCCAACAGACACACCTAAATATTTCATGCCATGGAATTGACCATTTTGACCGACGGACCAAAAAAGACCAGACAAAAGACCGATCAAAATCACCTTTCCATCAATCACTGGCATCGTCACAAAAAATACGACCAGAGAAAAGAAAAAGGCACCAATCGTCATTCCTAGCGTTTGCTGGTTCGCATCCCCGCCAAGTTTGGCACTTACCAAACCAATGCTGCCCCAAGCAAACATTGGTACTAATGCAACGAGTATCTCCATTTCATTCATCCTTACCATTCAATTTTAAACACAGGCTTTAGTGTATCAGTGAAAACGTTCTAGGGACAAGTGATTTTTGTCAATAAACACAAAAAGATACTCGAAAAAAAGCAGATTAGCGTTTTTCCTCATAATAACTTAGTAACGGGAAGAACAGCGTCATGGTGGTTCCTTTTCCAACCGTCGACGAAGCCGTTAGCTCGATGCCTAATTCCTTCGCTAAACTTTTCGCTAAAAAGAGCCCCAATCCCGTCGAGTGGGTGTCCGTTTGGCGCCCATTTTCGCCCGTAAAGCCTTTATCAAAGATGCGCCGCATGTCTTCTTTAGGAATGCCAATCCCACTATCTTGCAAGTGGAGATAGGTCCCTTGGGCATCTTTTTCGATCCGAATCGTCAGCTGCCCATTTTGTGGTGTGTACTTCACGGCATTGCTGACCAGCTGTCGAAAGATAAAGCCGAGCCATTTTTCATCGGTCAACACTTGCTGATCCTCGCCTTCAACGGCATAGTGCAGGTTCTTTTGGATAAAATAATTGGCCTGACTGCGTAAAACTGGCTGGATGACGGCTTTCAATGAAATTTCTTGCACCAGATAATCTTTTGAAAAGCTGTCCAAGCGGGCGACGTATAAGACTTGCTCGACGTATTCGTTCATGCGGTTCAATTCATTTTCTAGTAAGATGAATTTTTCATCGGGAATATCAAATTCGATCGAATGCAAAAGCAATCGTGATGCAGCTAAAGGGACTTTGATCTCATGGACCCACGAATCGATGTATTCCTTTTGTTCTTCTTGATTGCTGACGACTTGCTGCATCAATTCTTGGTGCTCTCGGATCAACTGATTGATGTAGGATTCGATCCGTTCTTCTTCCGCCGAGCGTGCTCCTTGCAAGTAGTTTTGCAGCAAGCTGTCTCCAGGCTTTGGGGTGATTTTTTGCCAAAAACGCCGCTTAGATAAGTAGCTGACTGCTAAAAAGAACACCATCAAGACACTTTGCATCAAAAAGAGATAGCCGACTGTGCCCCAATCCATCGGGGAATGAGGAGTCAGCCAAAAAACTAAGACCGTCAACACGAAAAAGACTAGCCAACCGATAAACAGCAGCCAACGATCTTTCAAAAAACTGCGCAAAACCCGCCACTTTGTCA
>ERZ507044.462-NODE-462-length-15412-cov-10.1675_pt1 | contig 15412 bp, 9 predicted proteins | sample MGYA00512870_ERZ507044 | MGnify/ENA metagenome assembly ERZ507044
TCAGCCACGAGATGTTAGCAGCATCGAGATCCTCCTCAAGATAGGTGTTCATTACCCCAAACATATAATACAAGAAGCTGCGTTCAACCTCCGAAATTTCAGAAAACGGCAGATGATTCCTGTGAAACAATGGGTTCAAAAAGACCTGATCAAACTGTTTTTTTTCAATTAATGGGTGCTCAAAGGTAAGTACTTCGTTTGGTAAAAACGAAAGCGGATGCTTTTGATGGATTCTTTGCACGGAGATAGCGAATAGATGAAGAAATTTATCGATATCGATTTTTCTCATATAAGAAGCATGGGTTTCAAACAACGCTTCAGCCTGCTCTTTCTCCTTGATCGATGCCAAGACTTGTGAGTCCTTCTCATCAAAAATTTGCCAATAGGTAAGATGATAAAAATAGCGGATCGCATATTCAGCACCTGCCAAAGGATCACCTTTTTTTAAACTATAGGACAAATGATAGTTCGCCAAAACATGATTTAACTCCTGCAATTTTCGTTGAATCGTGCGGGGACTGCTAAAGGTTTTTTGACTGAGTTGTTCAAGGGAATGATAGTCCCCCTGAAAGAGTGCATCCAGCAAGATAAATCCAACGGTTCCCCGCAACAATACACTATAGGCTTGACTCAATAGGAATCGTGGAGAAAAAGCAATGGACACTTCTTTCTCCAACCGATCATAGGTCAAAGTAAACTGAGGATAGCGTGCACGAAACACCTCTACTTGCTGAACGATCGACTGCATTTTGTTGGTTTTCCAATCGAAAACACCTGAGAGCTCTTTCATTGTATAATCTTTCTTGTTCGTTTCGTAACAATGACTTAGAAACGCATAAATTTGTTTTTCTGTCGTATCCAAAAGTGCCTGTAACATGAAATTTCCCTCGCTTGAATAATCAGCAAACGCTGTTTTTACCCTAAATTTGTCATCTTACAAAATTGTAAGCTGTCAGTGTTTGGTGATCGTACCACCGTGCGCTCTTTTCTGTCAAATCACTTTTAACAAATTTTCCTTTCGTTATCTGTGTATTTTCATAAAAAAAGTCTGACGCCTCAATACGATCGTCAGACATTTTGTTAAAACAGTAAAACAAAACGTGATTGTGCTTTCTGGGGAAGAAAATTCCAATCGTGGGTTATCAAGTCTCTCATTTTCCTTGGCTTTTTTCTTTACTGCCTCTCATCAGAAAATAACTTTCGATTCAGCCAGTAAAGGAAGACAGTAAGGATAACCACGCCTAGACCAAAGAGTAAATAGCGAATACTTGTATTTTTGCTGCCGGTTTTCGGTAGTACGGCTCCATTGACCTCCTTAGCACTGCTTGTCTCCGTACGTTGTTCCTGTTCCATTTTCACTGAAGACGATGCTTTAGCGAGTTGTTTGCCTGCGGGATCACCGGAGGAAACACTTCGCTTGCTTGACTGACTTTGGTTAGGCGCTAATTTGTTTGGTTTCGTTTCTGAATCTGAAAGATTCTCAGATGCCGCTTCACTAACGGTCGTTGTTCCTGTTGTTGCGGTGGTTTCTCGACTCCTAGTTATCTGAGTCGATTCACTCTCACTAACTGGTTGGGTGTTGAAGTTTTCTGACTCACTTGCATTGTGACTACTTTCGATACTTTGAGAATCCTGACTTGTGTTTTCCGTAGTAGAAGTCCTTGGATCCGTCGATTGAGAGTCGCTAAATTTCGGTTCGATACTACTAAAGGAAGAGCTTGTTTCTTCAGACACCTTAGAGCTTGCGCTTATCTCAGAGTTCGTGGTCTCACTAGAGCTCGGGGGTGTTATTACCTGCCATTGACTAGGCTTCAAGTTTTCAGTAATCGTTGTTTCACCGTCATAAATCACAACTAAATCTACTTTATCCACACTTTTGATCTCATCGATGGCCATCTCAGCATAGATCCTTAAGTAGTTTTCAACACCTGAAAACCAATCGACATTTGTTAGATACGTTTCACCAATCACCTTTTCACTGTGTCCATTGCCATCCCAACCATAAGTTAATCGGATACAAACGTTTTGTGAAGTCAGCGTTTTGTTCGGCCGTACCGGGATCGTAATGACGTTCAAGGCTTCATCATAGATCACTCGATTCGTTTGAACAGAAAACGATAAATTCCCTCCGGCTCGTTCTTTTGCTGAAGTATGATCGAAACCAAACACCAGCAGCAATAATCCCGCTAACAGCAAAATCAACACAATTCCAACCAGTTTTCTCATTTCCTCACTTCCTAAATGAATATTTCAAGATAACTTGATAAGGAAATTATAATAAATTCTCAGAGAAAACATGCGCCGAAAAAAAAAGGAAAGTGGCCATAAAATGGCATCTTTAATTTCGAGTATTATACATAGAAAAGATATTTACCACCCTCTTCCGCATTTGAAACTTTCTCGAACTTTTACCTCCGTCAATAAAACAGTTTAATATTTATCATTTAAATATATATTATATATAATATATGACCATTTTTGTGCTAAAATTCAAGTATAAGCAAATCAACCTTTAGGAGTACGTGATCGATGGAATTAGAGCCAAAAGTAGCAAAATTGATTGTTAAAAGCTTAAAAGATATCATCAACCATGAAATCAATCTTTTTGATACCTCGGGTACGATCATAGCTAGTACAGATACCGTGCGGATTGGTACCAGTCATGAAGGCGCCCGTTTAGCAGCCAAAAATCAACAGACATTAACGATTGAACATGACAATCAGTTTAAAGGAGCAAAAAAAGGAATCAATATCCCGGTCCTTTTTAATCAATCCGTTGTAGCAATTATTGGAATTACTGGCGAGCGTACAAAGGTAGAACCTTTGGGGAATATTATCAAAAAAATGACGGAGATTTTGATCCGAGAAAACTGGATTCAATTGACAAATTTCCATCAACGGCAAAACTACCACAGTCTAGCTACGATGCTGATCGCTCCTCAAAGAGATGATAGCTTGGCGGCTTATTTAGCCTCGCTCCTGGACATTGATTTGGAACGACCGCGCATCCTCGTGATAGGGAAATTCCTTTTTACTAGAGAAAAAAATAATCTGAATTATGAAAAACTGCTCCATACCATCCAATCGCATTTGCACATTTTTCCAGGTAGTTTCTTCTCGCTGATCAATCAAGAAATTTGCCTGTTTTTCGAAAAGCAGGAAGAAGCTTCGCTGATCCCCTTACTGATGCAAATGCAAAAGGATATTTCTAAGCGTTTTGATCGTCAAATGTCCTTTGGGATCGGCGGTTTAGCAGAAACCATCGATGAGTATTGGTCTAGTTATGAAAAGGCGCAAAAAACCGTCAATTGGTTGATCAATCAAAAAATTGCGACCATCTCTTCTTATCAAGAAATGGATTATGGGTTGCTCTTTGTCGGGATTTCTTCAGAAGATAATAAACAATTGCAAAAGAAAGTGCTTGGCAGTCTGACTGTTGAGGAGATTGAGCAGTTCCAATTGATCTTTGAAACGTATAAACGCTACAATGGTAGTATTTTGAAGTGTGCCGAGGCACTTTTTTTACACAAGAATACTTTTCAAAACAAACTGAATCGCATCACGGAAAAGACGGGCTACAATCCACGTAATTTGAGTGATTTTACTGTGTTGTCGGCTGCTTTTATGAGTTATCGCTTGTCTAATCTAGAGAGATGATTTGTTGAACAAGCAAATGATTCAGCGTAACAAACTTCGCATTTAAAATCGATGGTATCATTTGTTGTTCAAGTCATCTGTTTCCAACCAGCGTGATTATCCATCAACAGCCTAACTCATAGCACCAGCAACGTTTCCCTGTTTTCTGTCTTCCAGTGGACGCAAAATTGTTTTTACACTGTATTTTTGAGTTTCAATACACGCAACAAAAAGAGCGTTCCTCTGAGAAGAAACGCTCTTTTATTATGTCTTTTAGTTGTGAGCAGTTTGTGCTCTCTTTTCAATGAAAAAGAAAACAAATGACCTCGATTTGTTACTGTTAACCTTGCAATTTTAAATCATTGATCGTTTCATAATAGTTTGCGATTGCAGAATGATCCCTTTTTTCTAATCCGTAGGCTTTCAATGATTGCATAATCTCCATTGCAGATGCTGTAAATGGTGTAGAAACATTACTATCATGTGAGGTGTCTAATGCATTTTGCAAGTCCTTGATATGCAATTCGATACGGAAACCAGGATCGAAGTTACCAGAAAAAATCTTTTCTGATTTTTGATCCATGACTGTGCTTCCTGCCAAACCTGTGCGAATGGCTTGATAAACTGCTTCAGGAGAAACACCTGCTTTTTTTGCTAGACAATAAGCTTCAGAAATAGCTGCGATGTTGATCGCTACAATCATTTGATTGGCTAGTTTCGTAATATTTCCAGCCCCTACTTCACCGACTCGTGTCACAGAAGAAGCCATCGTCTTCAATAAAGCTTCATATTTCTCAAAAACTGCTTTTTCTCCGCCAACCATTACCGCGATCGTCCCATCAATGGCTTTTGGTTCTCCACCAGAGACAGGCGCATCAATAAAATGGACTCCTTGTTCTTTCAAACGAGCCGCAAAGTCTTGGCTGGCTTTTGGCGCGATTGAACTCATATCAATGACTGTTTTACCAGCTGACAAGCCTTCAGCGATCCCTCCAGGATTGAATAGTGCCGCTTCTACGTTTGGAGAATTCGGCAGCATCGTAATAATCACTTCTGCTGCTTCTGCCACCTTGGCGCCTGACTCGGCTGCATGTGCACCAGCTGAAACAACTTCATCGATTGCGGATTGGTTAAAATCAAACACAATAACCTCATAGCCATTCTTTACTATATTTTTCACCATTGGTTTTCCCATGATTCCTAAACCGACAAATCCTACTTTCATCAATACCATCTCCTACTTTCGTTGATTTAATAAATATGCTCGGATCGCGGTTTCTCCAGCGATCACCACATTTTCCTCTACTTGTGTCATTGCTTCTTGCAAACTCATTGGTCGATGGATAATTGGCAAAATAAGGTCAATTCCAGCGGCATAAGCTGCCGAAACCTCTTTCTCCCGACTACCGACCACAGCAATCACCGGTTTATGGTGCTTTTTGGCTAGCTCGGCAATTCCCACAGGAACTTTGCCGTTCAGCGATTGCTGGTCAAGCTTGCCTTCGCCAGTTATGACGAGAGCAGCTTGGGCAATTTTCTTTTCAATTTCTACTAAATCTAAGATCGTTTCAATACCGTTGCACGTTTTGGCTTGGCAAAACACTTGCAATGCAGCCCCTAGACCGCCTGCTGCCCCTGCACCTGGTGCGTCAGCAATATCAATCTGCATCTCTTTTTTGATCACAGAGGCATAATGTTTCATCCACTGATCATAGGTTTTCGTTTGGTCAATCGGAATGCCTTTTTGAGGACCATAGATAGCAATGGCACCTTTTTCACCGACTAACGGATTCGTTACATCCGATAAAATATTGATTTTTACATCTTTTAATCGTGGATCGATCTTAGAAATATCTATCGAAGCAAGCTTTGCTAATCCAGCTAATCCTCTCGGGATGTCCTTTCCTTGATCGTCGTAAAAGGAGACCCCTAATGCTTTTGCCATTCCAGTCCCGCCATCACTTGTTGCACTGCCGCCTATGCCAAGGTAGATCTCTTTTGCGCCTTCATCGAGGGCAGCCAAAAGCAACTCCCCTACCCCGTAAGTCGAAGCATTTAAGGCATTCTCAGCATTTTGCTCGATCAAAGTAATCCCACTTGCTTCTGCCATTTCTAATACGACGATTTGATTAGGTAAAACACCATATTGCGCCTTCACAGGATTTCCCAATGGATTTTGAACAGTTATCCTTTTTCGTTTTCCTGCCAAGGCATCAACTAAAGCTTCGACTGTGCCTTCTCCACCATCGGCGACTGAAAATTTATCGATAGGACTATGAGGCAAAACCCGACGAATCCCTTTTTCTAACCACATTGAGATATCTTTACTGGAGGCACTTCCTTTGAAAGAATCTGCTGCAATCACAATTCGCTGTTCTTCCATGAATCCACCCCCTTTTCTATAGTTAGGCTTGATTATAAGAAACCCGCCTTCTTCATTTCATCAATCATCTTGTCTAAGACAACGCCCTTACTTGCTTCCGTCGGCAAGATCGAAGGTCCCACATTCAAGCCCATCAAGTTTGCCATATCTTTGGTAGCTGAAGGGAAACTTGCTGCATCTTGCGATAAACGGATCGGGTTCAGGGTAAATTGGTTCTTTAGCGCGCCTTGGAAATCACCAGATACGTACTGGTCATAAATACCGCAAACCAATTCAGGATAAATATTTGCCGTTGAACACACACCGCCGACTGCTCCCACACAGAGTGAAGGATAAACAATGGTATCTTTTCCTGCAATCACTCGAAAGCCAACATCAGCATTCCGTCGAACCAATTCGCTTAGGAAGGTCAAATCTCCGCTTGAATCTTTGATCCCTACGATATTCTCAACGGTATGCGCCAGCTTTTCGATCAATGGTTGACTCAACGAATACCCAGCTCTTGCTGGATTGTTATACAAAAGCACCATCGTATCGGAAACCGCGTCTGCAATTGCTTTAAAATGATTGTACAGTGCTTCTTCTGTGGGTTTGATGAACATTGGGTGTAAAACGGAAATACCAGCGATCGGCAATTTTGCTGCCCGTTTGGCAAGTGCCACCGCATGTTTCGTACGTATTGGGCCCATCCCAAAGAAAACAGGTACTTTTCCAGCGGCTTCATCTAAAATGATTTCTGTTGCTGCAAGCATTTCATCATGTTCGAACATATAAAACTCACTATTACTGCCAAAAGCCAAAATGCCATGAACACCATGATCGATCACATGCCGTACGATCTTTCGCAACTTAGTTTCGCAAATCATTTCTTCTTCATTCACTGGCGTGAGTAAAGGAACAATGATCCCTTTAATCTTTTCTTTTTCCATTATGGTCAATCCTCTCACTCAAAGCTTCGATTAATTTGTATTCGCTCGATTACTCTCTGACTAAAGCTGGTTTTTTATTGTCAAATGTCCAGCCAGGAATCAAGTACTGCATGGCAATCGCATCATTGCGCGCCCCTAAGCCTTCTTTTAAATATAGTTGATGCGCCGCATCTAGCTTTTCTCGGTCAAGTTCCAGCCCAAGGCCATGGGAATTTCTTGGAATGGTAATTTCACCGTTTTTGATTTGATGCGGATTTTTGGTCAAGCCTTCGCCATCTTGCCAAATCCAGTGGGTATCTGCGGCATTTACTTCCCCAGGTGCTGCCGCTGCAGTATGAGCGACCATCGCCAAAGAAATATCAAAATGATTATTGGAATGCACACCCCAAGTCAAATCTAGGTCATGACATAACTGCGCCACACGCACACTGCCTTGCATCGTCCAAAAATGCGGATCTGCCAGCGGAATCGTCACACTATCTAAGCGAATCGCTGCTTTCATTTCTCGCCAATCCGTTGCTACCATATTCGTCGCCGTCGGCAATCCTGTTTTTCGGCGGAATTCTGCCATCGTTTCTCTACCAGAGAAGCGACCTTCTGCACCACAAGGATCTTCTACATACGCTAATACGCCGTGAAGGTCTTTGCAAAGCGCAATTGCATCATCTAGTAACCATCCGCCATTCGGATCAAGGGTAATCCGAGCATTGGGAAATTCTTTTTTCAACGCTTTGACGGTTTGTACTTCTTCTTGCCCTGGTAACACGCCGCCTTTCAATTTAAAGTCCTCAAAACCATAGCGCTCATAGGCAGCTTTTGCTAACTTGACGATTGCTTCTGGGGTCATCGCTTCTTCACGACGTAGTGCTCCCCATGAATCATCGAGCGTATTGCCAGAAGCATAAGGCAAGTCTGTTTTGTTGCGATCTGCTACATAAAACAGATAACCTAAAAACTTCACTGATTCGCGCACTTGTCCTTCACCTAACAAAGCGGCAACGGGCACCTGCATGTGCTGTCCTAGTAAATCCAACAATGGCGCTTCAACAGCAGTCATAACATGAACCGTCGTTCGCAAATCAAATGTTTGGTTCCCGCGCCCACCAGCATCCAACTGCGCATAACGTTCGTGAATCTCTTTCACGATGTTTTTGTATTCGCCCAAAGTCCGACCCACAACTAATTCACGACAGTCTTCCAATGTCTGAAGAATTTTCTCACCACCTGGCACTTCTCCTAAACCAGTATTACCCGTGTCATCAGTTAAAATAACGATATTTCTAGTAAAGAAAGGGCCATGGGCTCCACTTAGATTTAATAGCATACTGTCATGTCCTGCTACAGGGACAGCTTCCATTTTTACGATTTTTGGAATCATCAAAATCTCTCCTAGTCAAATTGATAGTTTTTAATATACTGTTTCCCAAAAAAAGAATACAGAGTATCGAGTGCAGACTTTTCGTCGAAAAACAGTGAATTTATGTGCTAAAGAACATTTTTAAATAAAGATCCCCAATAAGATCCCTACTAGCGTCCATGCCAAGCTGATTCCCCAGAATTTAAAGAAGGAATAACGCAAGAATTTTCGTACATTGGTTTCCCCTAAATCACAAGCCATAATGATTTGTGGTTGGGCAATCAGTGAAGCAAACGCACCAATATTAAAGAATAATGTCAAGGCAACAATATCTGGAGCAACGCCATATTCACCTGCTAAAGCTGCAATGATCGGAATGAGCGCAAAAAACCAAGTATCGTTGGTAAACAACAGCATCAATGGCGTGCTAAAGATAGCGATCGCAATATGAACATAGGGACCAACAGCTGCGGGAATAATATTCACGAGAACTTGAACCATCGCATCCATCATGCCCGTTCCTTGCAAGATCCCCACGACAACCCCAGAAAGCAAAACGATGGGCGCAATCGGATATGTTTTTGAAGCATATTTACTGATCAATTGATTTTGATCTTTGAAGTCCGGATAGTTCACGCACAAAGCGATGATCAAACCAGCTGCGAAAATATAGTAAGAAGGTAGGTTTGAAAACGACAAAGCGATCACTAAGAGGATGGTCAAGATCAGATTGAACCAAAATAGCTTGGGACGAGCAAGCGGTCCATAGTTTTGCTCTTTCGCTAATGAATCAGCGATCCCTTCAAATTTTTCTCCATTTGCCATATGCTTTTTATGGACACCTAAACCTAAGAAATAACCAAGGATCATCGTTCCGATAAAGACAGTGATCCAAACAGGTAGTAAGGTGGTAAATAAGGTCATCGGTGCATTGGGTACATCTGGAAGCAGACTTGCAGCCCGTAAGATCCGTGCGTTCCATGGTGTGATCGATCCTAACATGATACCGACTGAGCAAAGAAAAACGAGTATCACCGGATTGATTTTCAACTTCTTAAATAGCGGCAAAAACAACGGGATCGCAATTAGATAGGTCGACATGACACTTCCATCTAATGTGGTGATCACCGAAATAAACACAGTCAAGCTGCAGAGAATCGGTGCTTTGATTTTTACTTTTTTCAAAAACTTGAATACCATAATATCGAAGACTGCTGCATCAGATATCAGAGAAAAATAAGGTAATGAAAACATGATCATCAAAAAGATGTCTCGTGTCATATCAAGACCGTCAGCGATATATCCTTCCGTCGCTGTCCAGCTTGCCCCGCTTAAGAAAGAAAATCCGACAGGTATCAATGCAAAACAGACAAGTATATTAATTTTATTTCTTAGTAATAAACCCGTGATCAATGTCATCATGACAAAGCCAAGAATAGCTAAATAGCTCATTTTTTATATCCCTCCGAATAATAGATCAGTCAAAGAGGAATATAGCTGAAACTTCAAGCAAAAATTTCAGCTATATCTCTGACATCAAGTAGTCCTTCAATAAATACCTTTAGCGCACAAAGCAAGGTTTTTTTGCGTCAAACTGCCAATCTTCAATAAAGTATTGCATCGCAATTGAATCATCACGATCACGGTATTTGGGGTCCATTGACTGGTACAATTGATGTGCTTCCAGCAATTTCTCCATATTGATTTCAATACCTAGGCCAGGTTTATCGGTGATTTTGATCACGCCATCTTGAATCAAGACAGTGTCATCGCAAAGTTCTTGTCCATCCTGCCAAATCCAGTGTGTATCGATTGGTGTAATATTTCCTGGTGCAGCTGCGGCACACTGTGCGAATGTTGCCAACGTAATATCAAAATGGTTATTGGAGTGAGAACCCCAAGTCAATCCCCAGTCATTCAAGATTTGGGCCATGCGAACACTTCCGTTTAATGTCCAGAAATGCGGATCAGCCAGAACGATATCTACTGCTTTTGAATTTAATGCATGATAAAATTGTCGCCAGTTGGTCGCAATCATATTTGTTGCCACTTGATGTCTCGTGGCTGTTTTGAATTCATTCATGATCTCACGACTTGAAAAACCTGCTTCAGGACCACATGGATCCTCCACATAAGAAATCGTGTCTAATTTGTCTTTGCAAAGCTCGATTGCCTCTGCTAACGACCAAGCACCATTAGGATCAATATTGATTCGCGCTTCTGGAAACGCCTCATGTAAAGCAACTACTGCTTCCATTTCCTCTGTTCCCTTCAGCACGCCACCTTTGACTTTGAAATTTTTGAACCCATAGCGTGCCTCAAGTGCTTTTGCTTGCTGCACCATTCCCTCTGGTGTTAAGGTTTCCTGTCTTCTAATGCGCTCCCACTCATCTTTTGGCTCTTCCTCTATGCGATAAGGCAGATCGGTTTTCCCTGCATCGGCGATATAAAACAAATACCCCAACACTTCAACTTCATTACGTTGCTGACCATCACCTAATAATGCACACATCGGTTTATTTAAAAATTTGCCAAGCAGATCCAGCATCGCACATTCAACCGCTGCCTCCGCTTGGACGACAAATTTCAGATTTTTTAAATCCAACCCTTGAAGTCCTTCCCCATCATTTCCTTTCATCGCCGCTCCATTTTTGCGAATCGTTGTAATCACATTACGATAATTGGCAATTTCTTGACCCACGACAAAAGGAATGTAACTCTCCAGCATTTTGGTGATGTCTTCACCGCCATGGATCTCACCAATGCCTCTATTCCCAGTTTCGTCTTCTAATACAACAATATTCCTCGTAAAATAAGGTGCATGACACCCGCTTAAGGTAAGGGTCGGACTGTCATACCCAGCAATCGGAAACACCTGCATCTTTGTCACTTTTGGAGAACCATTTTTACTCATATTCATTCCACCTTCTCTATTATTTTTGGTTTGTTCAGTTTGAAGAAAAACATGCTTCGTAATCAAAACGCTTTAGGTTTTTATAAATTGCTTCCTGTGCATCCACTAAACCCTTCTTCGCTCATTCTTGTTAACAAAATCACAATCCTTTGGTCAGTAAATGTTTTTGAAGAATTCTGCTCATTTTTCGAGCAATCGAAACAAAAATCAGTTTCTAGAAAGAAGGGTCCGAAACACTAACTAGACTAAGGGAACTTCTGATATTTCTCGCACATTTCCAGTCATATGTCGAAAAAGCGTCAGCATATGGAAGCGGTTTATGATCATTAACTTGCTCTAAGAATACAAATATTCTTCGCGAATAAAAAGGGTATGTGAGATAGTTATCCGCATCGTTTCTGCTTGATAAATGTTACAGAAACCATTTTAAGAATTCCAAAACAGCCAAATTTTTTCTGCAATCGACGGGCTACAAGCGTAAAAACGGTAGGTCAACCCATCGAGAAAATAGCAAAAAAACCGATAATGCCCTTGATGACCTCTTTCAGTAAAAAGAACTAAATTTTACTGAATCAGTCGATCAAAACACATGAACGGTTTTGTCGCTACTTTTTATTCTGTTTTCTGCTAACCCAAGTCCCCATTGGATAATTATGTTTGTTTTTGCCCATTGTAGACTTTTGTTATCTGTTGAAGGGACTTTTCCCCATTGATTTTTTTAGCGTCATATAGGTAACGATAGACAGTATGACTATCCCTAAGAAAATCAACCGATCATTCAAGACTTCATCCGTCTGCGGGAGAAGCTTCTGCTTATTATGGTTGGCACCATCACTTCTTGCCGAGCTGGAAGAGTGACTTGACCCACTATTATTTAACAAACCTTCCAGTGTATTGCTTGTACTGCTTTCACTACTTGGTTCCGTGCTGCTACTGGTGCTGCTTTCACTACTTGGTTCCGTGCTGCTGCTGGTGCTACTTTCAGTACTTGGTTCCGTACTACTACTTGTACTGCTTTCGCTACTTGGTTCCATGCTACTACTTGTGCTGCTTTCGCTACTTGGTTCCATGCTACTACTTGTGCTGCTTTCGCTACTTGGTTCCGTACTACTGCTGGTGCTGCTTTCGCTACTTGGTTCCGTACTACTGCTGGTGCTACTTTCACTACTTGGTTCCGTGCTGCTACTTGTGCTGCTTTCGCTACTTGGTTCCGTAGTACTACTAGTGCTGCTTTCGCTACTTGGTTCCGTACTACTACTCGTACTGCTTTCACTACTTGGTTCCGTACTACTACTCGTGCTGCTTTCGCTACTTGGTTCCGTACTACTACTCGTACTGCTTTCACTACTTGGTTCCGTGCTGCTGGACTCTCCGGGTTCACCGGTTCCGCCACCACCGCCACCATAGCGTGGCGTATAGCCAGTAATACTGCTTGTTCTTGGCACATCATTGACCAAAGCATCAAGGATGCCCCGATTGGTATATTGTTCCAATGAACCATCCGTTTCTGTTTTGTAGGTAATGTAGATTCGTTCCTCTGTATCCCGCAAAGGAATTTCAAAGGAGCCGTCACTATTTAAAACGATCGGTACTTGCTCGACATACGTTGGGTTGGAAACGCTGGGTCCATAGACCACTCGAGCACTCGTACTAACTAAAGTCTGATGAGGACCTACAAAGTCAATAAACGTTCCATCTTTGATCGTCACTTGGTCCGTGTCAAACGAGTTGATATACACTCGCCAATCAATGATCCGTTTGGGTTCTTGCGTACCTAAATACAGTCCTTGTTTGGTGAGTAAGGCACCTTCCCCTGTATCATCCACTGCTTGAATAAAAATAGGCACCGATTGCGTTCCATTTACTGTTTCGAAGTTAATGTTGTTGATTTGGTTCTCTGTCACTTCATCGCTGAACTTTGTCCAAAAATAAAAGTCCCCATTTACATTGGTATTTTTTTCGACAAATTCCGTGAAAACAAAGGTCAGCTGATTGCCAACTTGGGTAACATTGACCACTAAGTTGTTATTTTCATCGTATAAAGCATACGTATTATTGACGCCTTCAATCTCAGCTGGCAAGGTGACGGTCGCTTTGTCACCTGCTTTTAAATCACCTAAGTCCTCCAAACTCCAAGTCATATCTATTTTAAAGGAATCATCCTTTTCAATACTTGTGATGACCTCGTTGTGGCTATTAACGATCGATACATTGGTGATCAGCTTGGCACCCACATCGGTTTCCCCATAAACAACCCGCATACCAGCAAAAACAGGAATCAACAGCAGCAAGACAGCAAATGCTTTTCCTAAACGTTTGATCATTGGTTTCCTCCCTTAAGTGATCGCTTAGCTAAACCCATCGGTCACAGCAATTACTGTACTCGACATGAATATTTTCATTAACAGTTGTCTTTTCGTTTCACGGTGAGAAAAATAGACTTCCAGTTGCCACATTCTTGCAGGGTATCCGCGACTGCCTAATAGAATCAGTGTTAACTAATTTTATCTGCTTTTCGGTGATTTACACAATTAAAACGCTTCATTGGTGAAAGAAAATAACAATGCAGCAAACAAAAAACCAAATCCCAATCTGTGTTGATTGAAAGGGATTTGGCTAAAAAATAAATCACTCTGTCGGATCGGCGATTCGATCAATTTGCTGGAAGTACCGGTACTGACAAACAAAGTAAAAAACGATTTGGAAAATCAAAAAGAGACTAACGATCACGCCATAGTATTGCCAAACAGGCAATTCTACTAAAATACGCAAAGCGGTCATTGCCACCGCAAAATGGATCATTGCCACGACTGTTGGCAAGAAGTACATCACTTGCAGCTGGCGTCTCAGAACGTTGTGACGCTCCTTGGGCGACACACCTAAGATATGCAAGGAACGATGATACGCACCATCTTTATCTAAATCTGCAAATAAACGGAAATAGATAATCGAAGCGGAGAAAATAAAGAAAACCGAACCTAGTAATACCGTGATCATTAAGATGATGCCATTTCCTTGACGATTTTCTTGGAAAACTTGGTATTTTGAGGTATAAGACGTACGCATCGGAATATCTTTTGCCGCTTCTGACCACTCTTCATCTGTATAGTCACCTTTGGCTTCAAACTCCCGACTGAGTTCTTCGTATTGCTGATCGATCAAGGCATTTTCTTTATCTAAATTCCCATTGAAATCAGATACCAATTCAGGTGTTTCAGCCCATTCTGGATAGTCTAACCAAATAAAACCAGATTCCATATCATCGTTAGAGTTTTGTAAGAGGGCTTGCCACTCCTCAAAGGTCTTATCTGTCACAACTGACAGTCCAAAGAAATCCAGAGAAAGCATTGAGGGGCTGTGGACAATCGTAATATCCTTTTTTATACCGGTTTCTGAACCCAATTCAAGTGGGTAGATACTTGTGCGTTCGTTCTCAGGGACTTCTAGGAGCTGTTTTCGACGTGAATAATTAGCACTAAGTGTCATTATTTGATTATCTGCAACGGAATCAGCTTCCTCACCGATTTGTTTCATCATTTTCTGATAGTCGCTTTCTCGCATAATTGAAAAGCCATTCGTCGTATAAAATGAATCATTCATAACTGCAGATTCATCAAGATTCGCATAGGCCCATAATAAGGAAACACTATCCGTTACAGGTGAGTACCCTTTTTCTTCTATGGCAGTTTTAATTTCATTCATTTTCCCCTCAGAATGATCGAGGTCTTCTGGCCCAGACCACGGAAACACATAGGCTACACTGATTCCTTGGATTGAAGAAAAAGAAGAACTGCCGATCGCCAGCATCACGGAAATCCCAACGAATGCCACGGATGTACTAATAGCGATCAGACTATACATCGCCGCATTGTCTCGCATGCGAAAGATCCATTCGCTGATAGTCAGCATCCGAGTCCCTCGTAAGAAGGTCGGGCGTTTTTTTAATCGTTTCAACAGAAATACGCTGAACTGATGGAACGACAAGATCGTGCCTGCAACAGTCAATAAGACTCCTAGCATAAGTGGCAGCATTGAGTACGTTTGGTAGCTAAAATAAAAGACCGATCCATAGCCCGCCACCAATAATATAATTCCTGAAAATGCCAATGCCCAATGACTTTTTGGCTCAGGACGTGGTTTTTCATTTTCCTTGATCAATGAGATGATCTGTTCTCCTTGCAAGGCCCGAGTAC
>ERZ507044.465-NODE-465-length-15171-cov-9.2377_pt1 | contig 15171 bp, 7 predicted proteins | sample MGYA00512870_ERZ507044 | MGnify/ENA metagenome assembly ERZ507044
GCGACGTTGCCCCACAGGGCGACGTTCTTCGTCAACTGGCCTTCAACCCCGGCTTTCAGTTCGCCGATATTGCGGGCGCCTTTCAGATTCACATTTTCACCGTTCATTGCGACGCCAAAGTCTTTGCTGTTGTGGATCCAGTTGGCTTCGACAAACGGCTGGAAGGTGCGGTCTTTGCCGTCGTCCAGTGTGTTGTGGCCCTTGCCGAACAGACGGACGCCGACGCGGGTCTGGAGGTTGCCATCGCCGTTACCTTCAACGCGGGTACCGTTAACTTCTTTGTGCTCATCTGCCTTCACGCCCATCCAGGTGATCTGGGCTTTTGGCTGAATATACAGCGCGTTACGCTCGCTGAGTTCGGCCAGTTTCCAGGTGTAGCCGGATTCGACAGAGGCGGTGAAGCCCTTAGAATCATACTCTTCAGATTCGACATCACGACCAGAAACGGTGTTATCAAACCAGCTGTACTGCGCCCAGCTATCGACATACGCGCCTTCATGCGTCGCGTTGTCCTGCAGCCAGGTGCCGTACAAACCAACGCTGTAACCACTGATGCGGCTGTCGGCCCGGTTACCGTTACGCTGGTTTTCGGCACGCGCTTTCTGGTTCGCATAACCGGCCATCAGACCCAGATGGTAGCGGTCAGTGTTGTCCGAAGACCACTGCGCAATGTCGCCGCCCAGTTGCATGACATAACGGTTGGCCTGCATATCCAGTTGACCACTGCTGTCTTTCTGACGGGTATGACCGCCCACGTTACGCAGCCACATACTGGTGACGGCTTCTTCGCCGGTCAGCGCGTCCACGTAATGCGTTTCGCCCAGACGATCCTGCAAACGGGTATTGAACAGCGTGTTCGCCGCCTGCAGGTTCATGCCGTACAGACCGGCTTCCGGACGCACCGCGTGTTCGCGCGGCGTCGGAGCTGGCGGCTGCGGATCGGTAGGATTCAGAGGATCCAGCGGAGTAACCGGAGACAGGGCGCTGCTCAGATACCAGTTTTTATTATTCTCGCCTTCACCGCGATGCAGGGTGTAGTCATACGCACCGGCCACGATACGGCCATTTTGTTTAAACACACCGTCAGAATTGCCGCCAACGCTAATCAGTTCGATGCCCGACGTCGTCAGACCGCCCGCGCCCCCGGCGTTCAGTACTTTAACGTTCGTGCTGCCGGAGGTGTTGCCCGCAACGATCATCCGGTCAGTCGGTGAGTTGTCATCGCCCAGTTGGGTGTTTATCACGAGATTACCGTTAGTGCCTGTGTAATCACCGTCCACTGTCAGGGTTTTGAAGCTCGCGGTATCACGCGTCAGCATACGACGCTTTGTGGCGGCTGGCATAAAGGTCAGCGTGGAGTCATTCAGCGTCAGGTTGGTGAGCTGAGAACTTTTGGTCATGTTCCAGGCCGAGCCGTCGGCCAGCGACAGGTTATTCACCGCATTGCCGCGGGTGACCATCCCGCCGACGAAACGCGACTGGTTAATCGCATTCACATCAACCACGGCGGAATCCAGGGCTTCAATCGTCCCGACAACGTCGATTTTCTGCGGGTTAATCGTCACGCGGGAGTCGGCGTTTTCCGCCAGAATGGCAGTGGCATCCGGGTCGTTGTAGTTAACCCCCATCTGTACCCCACCGTTCAGCGTGATTTCGCCGCCCTTGTCCGCACGGACGTAGTTCCAGCTCCCGCTGCGGGTGGTATCGACAACATCAATGTTCAGACGACCATTAATGTCGATTTTACCCGCCGTGAGCGCATCTTCTTTACTGGCCCGAATGCCGGTACCGGTTGTTTGCTGATGCCCCTGAGTATCCAGCGTGATATTCAGGTCGTTACTGGTAAACTGCGAAGCGCCCACGGACTCGACACCACTGAGAACCGTACTCTCCGCGCCTGACTTCAGCAGCAGGCTCGTCTTTCCTGCCATGGTCACATGTGCATCCAGATCAACGCCGGTGAGACCATCTGAAACCCAGATCCCGGAAATCACGCCATTCGCATCGTTCACGGTGACATCAATAGCGGTGTCGCCCAACGCTTCAACGTCAGCCCCGTTAGAACTGATACCGTCCGCATACTGATCGGCGACGGATGTAATCGTGGCATTTTTATAACGAATCAGTGAACGGTCGGCATCCACACTGGATTCCGAATCGAGGCCGACGGCGTAGAATGTCCCCTTACTATTGACGATCAAATTTTCAGCGTTGATTTTCGATCCCGACTTTGCATAGATCGCGAAATTCTTCCCATTCGCCCCGGTCACCGCAGAATTAACCGTGGTGGTGCCGGTTAAGGTAAAGACGCCATTGTGTTTATTGCCCAGAATGCCCGCAATATCTTTGCCATCACGCTTTTGACTCATATTTATCGTCAAATTATCGGCAACGATCGAGCCTTTTTGCGCGAGATAGGCTGCACTGTTACCACCCACCTGAACGATACCCACCGCATACATGAACTGATAATCATTATCCAGCGGAATGTCTGGTCGCCCCTCGACGGTGCCTGGAATGACATCGCCGATGATATGATTCACGGTAGTCCCTGAACCTAAATTAATGGTTCCGCTGTTGGCGACAATCACTGTCCCGTTGGAAATTAAAAAGTCACCGTTTTCAAATTCGCCCCCACCCGAGACCGTGGGCGTTCCGCCAGGGTTGGTAATGGTTACACCACCATTATTCGCCACGGAGATCGTATTGTTTTCCCCTGCGGTGCTAATGATTTTATATTCCTGATCTTTAGCGATGATCCCGCTTCCGCTAATAATACCATCTACATCATGAATGACTGCACCGGCGTTATTTGCCATTAACAGACTACTGATTAACAACGCCATGGTTGTTAATTTAAATTCTTTTCTCTTCATATCAATTCCACTGTATCGAAATAACAGCACGCTATACATCGCATGATTAAATGCAGTGTATTTGTGAATGCGTTAAGTAAAAGTCACGGCAATGTAACGTATGTCCTTCCGACCCAAACGCCCTGAGTCTCATTGCGGTATTTAGGCAATATTTTCCAGATATCAGGCGTGAGAACAAATGAAATGATCTTAGCCATGATGACAATTCAATCATCTTAAGAACAAAACAACAAAAGAATATAATTCCTTAAATGACATTATATACAGCATATTATTTCATTAAATGCAGTTCAGAAATGAGGTGTTTAAGAATAATTAATCTTCACTTAAGATCTTTCCTCATTAATCAAACATAAAGGATCATGTGAAACCTCATTTTGTGAGGAAGAGTGACGGTATTTCGCCGATCATCTCCGGCAACATAGCGACAACAGGCCGACGTTTTTTCAGCCTGAAGCATGTTCTGGTGGGAATAGCATTAACGATTATGAGACGGGCGTTTGTTCGTCAGAATAAAGATTTTACCTGGCAAGAAAAAATAAAACCGGCGCATCAGGCACCGGTTTTATCTGCGAGTGTTAATTATCGGTCAGGCATTTTACGCCGGTTTTTGCTCCGTTTTCGTTTGCGCGTTTTCCAGCATCCGACGCACCGGAACAATCAGCACAATCAGTACTGCCGCACAAATCAGCAATGCAATGGAGCAGCGGGCGAAGAGATCAGGCAGCATGTCCAGTTGGTCAGCCTTAACGTGCCCACCAATCAGACCCGCCGCCAGGTTACCTAAAGCGCTGGCGCAGAACCACAGGCCCATCATCTGACCCCGCATTCTTTCGGGCGCTAACAGCGTCATGGTCGCCAGACCAATCGGGCTCAGACACAGCTCACCCAGCGTCAGCATCAGGATGCTGCCCACCAGCCAGAACGGCGATACGCCTGCTCCACCGTTGCTCAGGACATTCTGCGCCGCCATCATCATCAGGCCAAAGCCCGCTGCCGCGCACAGAATACCGATAACAAACTTGGTGATACTGCTCGGGCGCACATTTCGGCGCGCCAGTGCCGGCCAGGCCCAGCTAAAGACCGGAGCCAGCAGGATGATAAACAGGGCGTTGATCGACTGGAACCAGACGGCTGGAATTTCGAAATCTCCGATCATGCGGTTGGTGTAGTCGTTCGCGAACAGGTTGAACGAGGTTGGTTTCTGCTCAAACGCCGACCAGAAAAAGGCCGCAGAAACCAGTAAAATAAAGCAGACCAACAGTCTGACGCGCTCTTTGCGGGTCAACCCGGCAAACACGAACAGATAGATAAAGTAGAGCGCCACAGACGCGGCAATAACGTAGACCAGCATGCTGGCAACGGCGACCGGATTAATGACAATCACGCCCTGGGCAATCAGCGTCACAATGATAGCAACACCAACGGCCAGCGCCAGCAACCAGCGTCCCACGCCGTTTCTCTTCACCACCGGGCTGTTCCAGGTCGAATCAAGCCCCACTTCGCGGTCATAGCGTTTCATGGAAGGAACGGCAAACACGCGGAAGATAATCAGCGCGACCAGCATCCCGATCCCACCGATACCAAAGCCCCAGTGCCAGCCGTGAGATTTGATTAACCAGCCAGAGATCAACGGGGCAATGAATGACCCCATGTTAATCCCCATGTAGAACAACGAAAAACCGCCATCGCGGCGGGCATCGCCTTTCTTATAGAGGGTTCCCACCATGACCGAGATACAGGTTTTGAACAGACCCGACCCCAGCACGATAAACATCAAACCGATGAAAAACAGGTTGTCGCCCATCCAGGCCGACAGGGCAATCGACAGATGGCCGAGCGCGATCAGGATCGAGCCGTACCACACCGCGCGTTGCTGCCCGAGCCAGTTATCCGCGAGCCAGCCGCCCGGCAGCGCTGCCAGGTACATACTGCCGGCAAAAATACCGACGATAGCAGACGCATTTTCCCGCGCCAGTCCCATGCCACCGTCGTAGACGGTCGCGGCCATGAACAGAATCAGTAACGGACGAATGCCATAAAACGAAAACCGTTCCCACATCTCCGTGAAGAACAGTGACCCCAGCGGATAGGGATGGCCGAAGAACGTTCGGCTTTCGTTTTTATTAACAGAGGAATGCATAATTTCTCCCGAAATGGTGTGTTGTCTTGCTTGTAGCCGCTGAATTACCCGCCGACCATTCATCTATCTGGTCGATCATTCACATCCAGCGAAATATTATTTAACCATTTGATAACCATAAGACAGTTTTGTCTAGTGCCAACATCGGGACTTTAAGATGAAAACTCGATAGATGTCTAGTTTTGTAGATTTTCTGTTTGATAAACAAGGATAATGATTGACTTTAAAGGCTTGCAAATAATTGCCTATCAATTTTTTAATAAACAAGGTGTTATCTACAAGCATTGTCCCGGGAAGCGCGAAGGATCGAGCTGTATCTTCCAGGGCATTTTTTTACTGAGATACTTGCACGGGAGGTTGAATCGCTTCGCCGTCGCCCGAATGACATGGCTGAATCCTGAGGATGAATCATGCCCTTGCCAGGTAAGGTTCTCCGTTATAGCGAAAAAGCCCGACAGCGTAAGCCATCGGGCATCGGTTTTCTCTGGTTGCAGCACAGAGCAATTGTCGTTTATACCGTCTCTCGACGACCCATCAGGGCGTAGAGCTTGCCGGCAAAGGTTTCACTGACCGGCCACTCTTCAGCGGCAATACGCGTCGTCGTGTGAAAACCGCACTGCGCCAGCAACTGCAAATACTCGTCATCCCGCCAGGCCCGCGTCTGGCTGCTAAAATGCACAACGCTGGCGTCGGCCTTGAGCGCCCAGAACGTCGTGGTGCTGGTTTGCGTTTCTTCATTCCAGCGATTTTCGCTCAATAACAGATGCGGTTCGGCGAGAAAAAGCCCCTCTGGACACCGCTGCCAGAACGCGGGAGCCATCCCCTGTCTTTTGACCTCGTCAAACGTATGCACTTCAATCAGCAACTTGCCCCCCGGCTTCAGCCAGGCTGCACTACGCGCCACCAGCCGTTGCGCATCCTCAAAACTGAAGACATTGATTTCACCGAAGGTCATCATAACGAAATCAAACGTGCCATCAGGCTGGTAGTCGCGGACGTCCTGTTCCTGATAATCAATATCCAGCGCTGCGCTCTGCGCCTGTTCTCGCGCCCACTGCACAGAGGCCGGAGAAAAATCGACGCCAGTGCAATCAAATCCGCGCTGCGCGAGACGTTGAGTATAAAAGCCGGGGCCGCATCCCAAATCAAGTATTGTTGCGCCCACGGGAAGCTGGCGGGCGATCCAGTCGACCTGTTGTTCAATGACCGAGAGTTTACGACTGGCCCAGTCGTGTTCCTGCGACAAATGGTTTTCCAGCATCCTGCGGCTGAAATCCGGATCATTCCACGGGATCTTTCCGCCCGTTTCACGATCGTTGTATTGTCCACTCAGAAGTGTCAGTTCAAGAAGATTCATCCGTTGATCTCATCGTAATGTACCTGGTGGCTGAAATATCGCTCCAGCCTGCCTTCACAACGGGCGCATTATCTCATGCTTCCGGGATTATTTACCCCACTCCAACTCACACCAATTCAGATTTGTCAGCAGGAAAATCTGATAAGCGAACAGGATTAATCACCTTCAGGGTTTTATTTTTGTGTTGAATAATCCCTTGCTGCGCAAGTTTTATCAGCGCACGATTGAGTTGCCTGACAGAAACACCCAACATGGCCGCGAGCGACTCTCTTTTCTCCAGTTGAATTGTGGCGCCTTCGTTTTGCGTTTTAATAAGTAAGAATTTACGCAATTTAGATTCCACCGAAATCGCGCCACTGGAATGGATCAGTGAATTATGCAGTAGTTTATGACTTAAATTCTGACACATAAAAAGAAGAAAGGCGGGATCGTTCATCGCGTGTTCTTTTACGGCCTCGACCGGTAGGGTCAGTAACCATGAGTCCGTTAATGCCTGAACGGAACCGACGGCCTTACTTTTCTTAATGGAGAAAAGTTCCATTTCGCCAACCACCGAAAAAGGCGTTTCAAAAGAATAAACCGCGTGCGTCCCGTTTGGATTATGGCGCTCGACCTGCAGTTTACCGTCAACCAGGAAATAGAGATGCGTCAAATAGGTGTTTTGCGTCATCAGATACTCCCCGGCATCAATTTTGACCAGACGCAGTGTCGCTAACAGGGAGGGGTTAATTATCGCCGATAACCTGTTCGTTAAAATAAACCGCTCTTTTAAGGCACTGTCATTGATATTTTTCATCTTCCCCTCGACGCAATCCCATTTTCCCTTTATGGGATAGCACAATAAAGTGAGCGCGGCGATAACAAAAAGGACATCTGTCTCTTTTACTATCGCCAACTCCCTGTGTTGTCACATTGATGCGAATTGACTGCTGTGCGTACCACACCTTTTCATGACGTGTTCAGGAACTCAGTTCCACTTAAGTGTCATCGACTTGTCTTCACGGCAGGAGGCACCAGAGGTCTGCGCTACCGACGCTGAATATATTTGTTATGCAAATAAGATGTGGCGCTCATTTTTTGAACACAGCCAGCCCTATTCTGTGAACCGTTTTCAGGAGGTCAAAAACATGAAAAAGCTTCTGATAGGTTGTTTGTTCGGGAATACGGCAAATTCTCTTGCCAAAAAGATGCAGGTACTGGCTGAAAGCCGCGGCTATCCTCTCATGATAAGCGCGGTGGGGCTGGATAATTTCGAAAGCGTGGCGCCCGCTTTCGACGGTTTTCTCATAGCGCCGCATATTCAGTACAAGCTCAATGAAATTTATGACATTGTCGGAAATGCACGCCCTGTCGCCATTATTGAAAGCCTGCCCTACGCGTCGCTGGATGCGGAGAAAGTGTTAAACTTTGTGAAGGAGAAAATGCCTGAGCTGGCAGCCTGACGCCGCAACGTATTTGCCGCTTCCGCTCATGAATAAGAATAACAGGGGCAATCTCAAAAAATTAAACCCGGTGCGTTACGCCGGGTTTGTCTATGTTAATAAAGCGTCACCCTTTCAAGAATTTCCAGCGTCTTCGGCAGTGCGGCCGCCCAGGGCTGGCTGCTGCCCATCTTGATGTTGGGCTTGTTTTTACCGTGGAAATCGCTGCCGCTGGTCGCCAACAACGCTTTATCCAGCGTGAACTGATAAAGTTCGCGACGAAGTGCTTCATCATGATAGCTGGAAAAAACCTCCACGCCCTGTACGCCGAGCGGCAACATTTGCTCAATCACCGACAACGGCTTTTCCTTTACGTTGGCACCGATATGCGCAATCACCGGAATACCGCCGTTATCAATAATCATCGACGCCATCTCTGCCATGGGCGGCAGTTCAACCTTCACATGACAGGGTTTGTCGCGGCCAAAAAAATCCCAGAAGAAGTTAATCAACGGCATGTCGCTGCGAGAGTTCCCTGCCCGGTACGGCAGCAACAGTTCATGATTCGCATTGCGCGCATCCTCTAAAATTAACTCCGCCATCTGCTCTTCCTGCGGAACGCGATCGCCCGCCAGGGCATACAGGCGATCGACGTCAAGCTGGAACCCGAGCGCCCGAAGTTTCGCCAGTTTCAGCGGGGTCGCGACGCTTTCCAGATGGTGGAAATTCTGCTCGACGACGTCAAAATCCCGACAATCACGACGAAAACCGTAGCCCAGCAGATGATAGTTATTACCCGCAAACGAGCAGTCAATTTCAATGCCCGTCATCACTCTCACAGCGTTTTCATTGCCATAGTGAATAGCTTCCTCAACGGACCGCGCCGAGTTGTGATCGGTTATCGCCAGCACCGCCAGGTTCGCCGCTTTCGCCATTGTCAACAGATCGCTGACAGGGAAATCCGCATCGTCGCTGTATACCGAATGCATGTGCAAATCGATACGCTTCATCATCTTCTCCTTAAGCTGATATTCAGGTACTGCAGGCACTATATGACCAGGCAGGGGATTAATACAGCGACGCGCGCGCGAAAATTCTGAGTTTGAAAATCAGTAGAAATATCGGTGCGGGTTAATCCGTTTCTCATAAGGAGAACCCGAGGGGAGCATTACGTTTGTCCCCTCATTGTGAAAACGATTAATTTTCCGAATAAAGGAAATAATCAAAATCGGCATAAATGCGCTCGCCGGTGAAATCCAGGCAACAAAAAATGAAAAATCAACAAAGGGATATCTCTATGATTGATAATCTGGAGACCTCATCGAAGACTTCCGACTTTAGTGGAGAGTGTCTCATGACACTCTCCACTAATATCTGTCAGAACATATAACGGAAATTCGCGTTTATCGCGTTATCCACGTTGTATTTACCAAAGGCGGATTTCTCAAACTCCAGCCCGAAGCGCATGTTGTCCTTTATCTGCGCATTCATGCCGACATTGAACAACATCCGGCTGTCCTTCTCCCCTTTAATCCGTTTCTCTCCGGACGCATCACGAAGTACGGTCTCGCCGTTATTCAGCAGGTCGAACTGCCAGCTGGTGCCGGCCCGGGCCGTCACGCTCCAGTCCTTACCGCTGAAGGTTTTGCCCAGCTCCACACCTGTCCGGCCGACCAGGGGACTGAAGTCCTTGTTCTTCATGCTCAGGTCCATATTTCCCTCTTTCCAGCGGAACGTTTTGCCGGACACCGCGCCATAAACCAGTTCGGCCTGCGGCTCAATAAAGGTGTCCTCCGTCAGGTGATAACGGTAACCCGTTTCTGCACCGGCATACCAGGAGTGCGTACCGTAATGCTTCGTCCCCAGACCGGCAAAGTTGCCCGTGTAATCATTGTCATGGTGAATATATTTACCAATCAAATCGATATAGGCACCGGAATTAAACAGCGCTGAAGCATACAGACCGCCGCCCACGGATTTTGTCTTCCCGCTGAACGCATCACTGTCTGCGCTGCTGTCGGTATAGGTCATCGTGACACCAGTGAACAGGTCCACACCGTCCAGCGTATGTTTTTTGTCAAAACCGACCTGAACGTGAGTGTAGTTATCACTGTACCCGCCGTCTGCTGAACCAGCGCCGTTCATGATACGGGCCCAGGCTCCGGCATCGCCTTTCGTGTCACGCAGTTCCCCCATACGTTTATTCAGATTGTTCACTTCCGTCATGAAGTTTTTGTAGCCGGCATTCATGAAACTGTCCGCCTTCGCCGCCGCGGCTTTGTCAGCCTCTGCTCTGAAACCATCCAGAATCCACTTCGTACTGCCACCGGTGGTGTCGACATGCAGCGTCGGTGTCACCCGGCTGAACCCCGTGACCCGGGTACCGGCCTTAAAGACATCCCCTGCCGTGCCGGCCGGGGCGCTGACCAGCGGGATGTTCAGGGACTGCCCCGGAGCCGGGTTCTTCATAAAGCTGACATTCAGGGTGTTGTCTGAACCGCTGGCTTTCCCCGTCACGCTGATTTTATCGGCGTTTTTCAGGTCAGTACGCAGGACAAAGTCACTGCCCGTGGCATCAAGCGTGTTTACCGTCAGGGTGCGGAAGGCGCCCTTTTCTTCAGACTGTACCCGGCTGTTACGGGCCGTCAGGTTGTTGACGGTGGAATCTCCGGTCAGCTGCCACAGGCCACTGTTCATGCTGACGTTTCCCTTACCGCCGGTGATGGCACCGTAGTATGCCGCGTTATATCCACCAAACATTCCTTCAGCCAGTGCGGACGAAACGGAGGAAGACAGCGTCCCGGGCGCATCCGTTCCAATACGGACAGTAGACGGGCTGGTTGCATGAATGTCCCCGGAAACATGTGCCCAGTTGCGGATGTCCAGAGTGGCATTGTTGCCGGTCAAATCGTATCTTTCTGTCATAGACAACATCGGCGTGAACTGACCGTCTGAGCCGGTAACCGGCGTTCCGCTCAGGGAAAGCGTACCATTCTTCCCAATCTGAACCCGGCCGTCACTGTAGAGCCCTTTCTGTGCTTTCAGATGACCGCCGTCACGAACGGAGAGAGCAGAGTTCACGAAGATACCGCTGTCCTGCAGCACGGCCTCAGATGAGGTGACGTTTACCTGACTGTCATGAGCCTCAATCCCGCCGGTGAAGCGGCTGTTAATGTCCAGCGTGGAGCCTTTCTGCAGCGTGATATTGCCCTGATACTGACTTTCCACCGGAGAAGATGTACCTTCCTCCGGATTGACGTAATTACCGGTACTGTCATTTTTATCAATAATGACCTTATTACTTCCCAGCGTGATATGGCTGTTGTCCGACTGTATGTCACCGTTCAGGACAGCATTACGTGAAAGATGGAAGTCAGCATTCTTCAGCGACAGCGTTTTCAGTGTGAACTGACGGTTCTCCCAGTCTTTCTGGGTCAGGGAGACGGGGGCACTGCCGTTGACTGAAGCATGGATAACCGGATGCCCCTGGAAAATCAGACTGCCCCCCTCTTTACTCAGGTTTCCGCCAGGCAGATTTACGGAACCATCCATCACCACCTTACGTTCAACCGGCAATTGCGGGATAGTAACATCCATATTCCCGGTCAACTGGCCATGATAGATGACGGGCTGTTTTGCCCGTTCAGCCAGAACCCGGTCTTTTACTGTCTGAATGGCTTTGTTTTTATCAGTACCGACAAATTCCCATTGTTTCGGGTCATTCAGGCTGTTCCCCCACAGGGTATTACCATAGGTGGCGGATTTAAGAATGTAATAATGGTTCTGGTTGTTGAGCGTTATGCTGTACAGGTTTCCCAGTGTTCCTGAACCACCAAAGGGGGATATCTTCCCAACAGGAACACTGACATCAGCATTCTGGGGGGCAGACATATTAAGCAGAAGCCGGGATTTTTGCTGTGCGTTATTTGTAATCACTGCCCCATAATCTGCTGCCTGCAGTCGGTTGAAGGTAATGGTATTACCGTTAAGGTCAAGTTTGCCTCCCCGGTATCCCCATGAAATGTTATCCGGATTGACCTGACTGGCATCCCCGAGCACCACTGTCGAGCGTCCGCTGGCGAGATTCACAGAGCTGAAGGCCTGAACATTGCCCGCCGCATCTGCCTGCTGGTTTAGCACAACGGTACCGTCACCCGTTTTAAGTCCCCCCGGGTTTACTCCAGTCCCATTTACCGTCAGGGTACCTTCCCCCAGTTTATGAAGGTTATCGCCGGCAACGCCGCTGACCTTCCAGGTAACATTGGTCCCCTTGTCTGTAATAATACCGGCACCTGTCCATGTTTTTCCGGCGTCAGCGGATACTGTGTAACTGTCTTTAAATTCCAGATAGCCGGCCCCCTGAGTCACGCTGTCTTTCAGTACAATGGCGCCGTTCTTCCCGCTGAACACCAGATTTTTGCCTGCATTGAGGTCTTTCCCTTTCTGTCCATGCATAACCCAGTTTTTACTGCCCTGGCTCAGGGTACCTGTGCCGGATGTTTTGTCATATGTCCAGTTCAGTGGTCCCTGCCCGGAAATCAGATTCACGGGAGAATCGAAATCGTCCTGCATAACCTGACTCAGGAAATCAGTCCGAATGACATTCCAGTTCGCAATTTTTTCATTCCCTCCTGTCAATACTCCAACAAGTACCCAGCTTTTTTGCAAAGCATCATACGCAAATAATGGAGAACCACTGTCCCCTGGTCGACCATGGTTTCCTAATGGCCCCTGACTGGAATCAAATATATTTCCACTGGATGCTGTTACTCTCCCCCCATTTCCTGATGAGCTCAGAGGACCAATTGTTCCACCAATTGTATAATTATAAGCTCCGGAAAGACTCTGACGTGTACCATCAGGAGCCTGAATATACTGGGTACCGCTACCTACACGATAAAATGCGGTATAGCGTTCAGTATCATTGTAAGTATTGTTCTTTGTCACCTCAGAAGGAATAGCTTCAGTGACCAGTTTATTCAGGCGCGGCGCATGGAAGTCAACAGAAGGATTATTATTACGTTCAACAATGGAATAGCTATTTTTACCGTTTCCGAATCCAACACTCTGATATCCCCCATTATGTTTCACGCTGACGATATACTGAGGCGATACAAGTGTGGCAAATCCACTCGTACTGACGCTACTGAAATCTGCCATCGGGGCTTTATCCAGTCGCCCCACCAGTTTTCCCTCTTTGTCATATACCGGAATGTCAGTGGCACCGGGCACAAAAAGCCCTTTATTTTCAGCAAAATCCCGATAAATCTGATAGGCGATATCTGAACGAACAATACCAGCCTGTGACATCATCGGAAAAGATAAACAAGTCACAGAGACGCTAATAAGTGATATTTGCTTTAATTTCCGGCTTGTTCGTTTAACCACCCGGCTGGCCAGCTCAGATACAGCAATGAGCCCTTGCGTAACAGGGCAATATTTAAGTGAATATATTTTGTTCACAGCAAACTCTCCACGACCCTCATAGATAACATCAACAATTAAACTAATTTATATTCAGCTAATAAAAAAGGATATGTTAAACATGACAAAAGAAAATAAAGTGTAATTATTTTAAATTAACACCTCCGCCAATCAATAAAGTCCCGACACTTCACTTTTTGAAAACATCATTTTCCTGTTCTGGTGTTAACTTTTATATCATAAAATTATGCATATTCATGTCGATTTATCAAAAAATTCATTTAATTATCATTTTGTGATATTTTACTGCCACCCCAAAAAATCATAAACATCAAATATTAGCATCAATAGAATTACACCAATCAACAAATCAGTTTTTCCTTATTGACCTTGCGTAAGAGGCTGCTTATATCGAAATTATTTTGAGGCGTTGAATCGCCACGGATAATCCAGACTCTTCAGAGCTGTTGATAATATTGATTTTCACATTCCGCCGGTGGCATCCGATCGCCAGAACCATACCGACGTTTATTGTTATAAATATTTCGATGTAATCAAAAATATCACTGCGGGCTTCTTCACGCGTTCCGTAGAACTATTTCTTTATCCGTTCACGCTTCAATAGCGGGAAAAACTTTCTGCAACGGCGTTGTCGTGGCATTTACCACGACGACTCATACTACAACCCTTTAGTCCGTGTGATTTCGGAAACGACTGTCACTCATAGCTTGTGTATGACGACCTTGATCAGAATGAACCAGCACCTGTTTTGAGGATTACGTCGCCAGACGGCCATCAGAGGCGTATTTATCTCTGGATATAGCAACCCTGTCGCGTATGAAGCTTGATCGGGGGCATCTTCCTGGACCGAACACAGAATGCCCCCACTGATGCCCCCGGCTGTGACTAGATTCCGGTTGAGTCCCGTTGATAACAAGAGATAAGATCGGGCTATAAACCGCAGTATATGGGCTTTAGTTGATTTCTGTAGGCCTGGGAAGCGTTTGAAATGGTGCCGATAATAGGAGTCGAACCTACGACCTTCGCATTACGAATTAGTAGAATTACATTTAACTAACTGTTTTACATACACATTACCGCATTCACATTGCAAAACTTAATGGCACATGACGTAAGAAATGGAATGACGCTTTACCATGTGTGACACAAAAATGGCACGCCCAATAATTAATCCACAGCACGCATTGATACAGCACGCACCGTGGAAAGTTGGCATTACCCTAACACAGGGAATTTTTTATACAGCGTAGATACTCCAACGTTGTAATCTATCGCCACCCGATGCCGAGATTCGCCATCTGCAAGCAGTTGCTCCATTTCCCGCCATTGTTGCTCAGAAAATTTCGGACGTCTTCCGCCAATCCGCCCTTTCGCTCTGGCGACGGCAAGTCCCGCTAAAGTGCGTTCGCTGTTCAGGTCTGACTCGTATTGCGCAGCCGACAGGATATTGCGGAAATTGTAGCGACCGCTGGCCGTTCTGAGATCTACACCATCGGTGATACTGCGGAAATTGACGCCCTTCTCCTGTAGTTGCTGAAACATCAGCAACGCATGCAGGACATTGCGGCCAATCCTGTCCAGCTTCCAGACCACCAATTCATCACCGGCCGTCATGGTTCCGATCAGATGTTTCAATACAGGGCGGTTAGCCTTACGTCCGCTGGCATGCTCTTCAAAAATTTGCTCGCAGCCTGCTAACTTGAGCGCGGTTAGCTGCAATTCGGTGTCCTGATGGTTTGTTGACACTCGGGCATAGCCGTAAATCATGGGTATTTCTCCTGTTATGAAAACAGGAGAAACGGCGAAATGTCGCCTGGTTATCAGGAGTTATAAAAAAGGTTGGTTTGGGAACAGCGGCAACGAAGGACGTAGGAACAGGTGAAAATCAAATCCCGGACATGTCCAGCTTTGGTTCTGGTTCAGGATGGA
>ERZ507044.486-NODE-486-length-14006-cov-14.7485_pt1 | contig 14006 bp, 9 predicted proteins | sample MGYA00512870_ERZ507044 | MGnify/ENA metagenome assembly ERZ507044
TAACAGATAATGTTACTAACTTGCCAGCGTTACCAGAAGGAACAACAGTAACAGATGTTACTCCCGGCGGTACAATTGATACCAACACACCAGGCAATTATGAAGGTGTCATTGAAGTAACGTATCCAGACGGTACGAAAGATACGGTGAAAGTTCCAGTAGAAGTGACAGACAATCGTTCTGACGCCGATAAATATGAACCAACAGTAGAAGGCGAAAAAGTAGAAATTGGAGGCACAGTAGATTTAACAGATAATGTTACTAACTTGCCAGCGTTACCAGAAGGAACAACAGTAACAGATGTTACTCCCGGCGGTACAATTGATACCAACACACCAGGCAATTATGAAGGTGTCATTGAAGTAACGTATCCAGACGGTACGAAAGATACGGTGAAAGTTCCAGTAGAAGTGACAGACAATCGTTCTAATGCAGATAAATACAATCCTGAAGGACAAAAAGTGACTACAGACTTAAATAAAGAGCCAGATGCATCTGAGGGAATTAAGAACAAAGAAGATTTACCAAAAGGAACTACTTATGCTTGGAAAGAGAAAGTAGATGTTAGCACAGCTGGAAATAAAAAAGGTACTATTGTAGTGACATATCCAGATGGATCATCTGATGAAGTTGAAGTAGACGTTACAGTGACAGATACTCGTTCCGATGCAGATAAATATAATCCTGAAGGACAAAAAGTGACTACAGACTTAAATAAAGAGCCAGATGCATCTGAGGGAATTAAGAACAAAGAAGATCTACCAAAAGGAACTACTTATACTTGGAAAGAAAAAGTAGATGTTAGTACAGCTGGAAACAAAAAAGGTACTGTAGTAGTAACATATCCAGATGGATCTAAAGAAGAAGTAGAAGTTACTATTTCTGTAGTAGATAAAAAAGCACCGAATAAACCTCAAGTTGATCCTATTACAGAGGGTGACCAAATTGTTACTGGTAAAACTGAACCAAATGCAGAGGTGACAGTTACATTACCAGACGGAAGTCAACACCATGGGACAGCTGATAAAAATGGTAATTTTACAGTTAAAGTTCCTAAATTAGAGGCAGGGACAAAAGTGATAGTAACTGCAACTGATGAATCTGGGAATACTAGTGAACCTACTAATGTAGTTGTTTCTTCCAACAAAAAAGACAGTGGAAAAAACGGTAGTAAAGGTAGTAAGACTGACAATCAAGGTAGCAACAGCAATCAAGACAAAAATAGAGGCAAAAGCCAGTCCTCAAAAGTTTTTCCTAAGACGGGAGAGAGTGACAGTAATATCTTTACTATTAGCGGTGGTTTAATACTGTTAGGAACGTTAGGATTATTAGGGTATAAAAATCGAAAAAAAGAGAATGAATAGAAAATCAATTTCTTAAGTCTTCTCTGAGAAGAGGAAGAATCTTTTTCTTCCTCTTTTTGCTTTTTTATGATGGGAAATAAGTGTTAGTTAAAGATGAATATACTTTTTATAGAAAGGAAAAGAATGTAATTAAGTGGAAAAAATAGTAATTATTGGTTCAAACCATTCAGGGCTAGCCGCAGCTCGATTTCTAAACTTAAGCGATTCAAATTATGAAGTTATTCTAATCGATAAAAAATCAGAAATTAGTTACTTGGAATGTGGGACATCGTTATTTATAAAAGGAGAAGTAAGTAATTTAGAAGATCTTTTTTATCAAAATAGAATGACACTAAATTCTGAGATAAAAAAGTTATTTCTAGAGACAGAAGTTGACAAAATTGATATTCAAAATAAAAAGATTAGTTGTGTAAAAAAAGATGGTACAAGATTCTCTCAAGAATATGACAAAGTTATATTAGCTACAGGTTCAAAGCAAATTATGCTAGATATACCGGGGAATAATTTAGCTAATATTTTTTCGATAAAGAATTTTCCAAATGCAAAAGAGATTTTTAAAGCTTTGGATGATAGTACTATTAAAAAAGTAGGAATTATTGGAGCAGGATATATTGGAGTTGAAATTGCTGAAGCCATAAGAAAAAGAGGGAAAGAAGTATATCTTTTCGATGTTGCAGATAGAGTGTTGTCGACTTATTACGACCGTAGTTTTTCAGATAAAGTTGAAGAAATACTATCAAAAAATGGAATACATCTTTGTCTATCAGAAAGTCCTAAAAAATATTTAGGAAGAAAAAAGATTGAAAAAATAGTCACTACAAGTGGTACCCAATACTCTATGGATATGGTCGTACAAGCTATAGGATTTCTATCTAATAGTCCAATTGGGGAAAAGGAACTCTTGAGAGATGTTAGTGGAGCATATCTAACTAATGAATACCAGCAAACAAATATAAAAGATATATATGCTATTGGGGATTGTGCTACAACTTTTTTTACGTCCATTAATAGAAGTAGTGTTGATTTTTCTATTTCTAATGCTCTAAGAACAGCTTATATTGCAACTCAACATATTAACAATCAAGATTTTACACCTTCTGGTTCCCAATTTACAAATGGCTTTTCTATATTTAATTACAATTTTTACGCAGCAGGTTTGAATTTAAAAACAGCACGATTATTAAGTGAGTCTATAGATTATATAGAAATAGAAGATTTCATTAGACCTGCTTTTTTGAGAAAAAATAGTCGTGTAAAATTAAGAATTAGCTTTGAAAAAAATACAAAGAGAATAGTAGGTGTACAACTTTGTAGTCAAGAAGATTTATCTGGACTATTATCAATGTTTTCTCTTGCTATAGAAGAACAAATTACATTAGACAAATTGAAAATGTTAGATTATTTATTTCATCCTAGTTTTAGCCAACCCTATAATTTTATTTTAAAGGCAGTAACAGGATTAAACATTGAAACATAATCGTTACTAAATGAAATCAAGAAATATACTGTATTACTCAATTCATTGAAAATATTTATCATAATTTTTAATAGAAAACACTATTAAAGAGAAAAAAGAGAGGTAAATCAAATGAAAAAATCTTTAAAACTTGCATCAGCAGTTATATTAATGTCCCAACTCCTTATAGCAACACCTTTCCATGTGTTGGCAAGCGAAAATTCAACATACAAAATTGCAAAAGAAAGAACCGAGACGACTGAAATGAGTAATTCCGATGTAACAGCAGAGAGTAGTGAACTTTTGACAACTTCATCAAGTGAAAGTAGTACGACTTCAAATGCCGAGTCTTCAACAACTTCGTCAAGTGAAAGTAGTACGATTTCAAGTACCGAATCTTCAACAACTTCAAGTAGTACAAGTGAAATAACTTCTTCGAAAGTGACAAAACCAAACCATATAGAATCTTCAAAAAAGGAAGCGCCAAAAACGGAAGGACAAACAAAAACTTTTTCGACACCACAGCAAATAGAATCAACAGAATCTTTCCAATCACAACCAATACTATCTGGTAATGAAGAAATTCATTTTGACAAAAATGAATCTGTAGAAAATTTTATTATGAAAATTGGTGAGTCTGCGAGAAAAATTGGTCAGAAATATGATTTATATGCTTCTGTTATGATTGCACAAGCGATCTTAGAATCTGCCAGTGGTCAAAGCCAGTTAGCTCAGGCACCGAATTACAATTTATTTGGGATAAAAGGAACTTATAATGGAAACTTTGTCATTATGGTAACAAACGAAGATTTGGGTAATGGAACGCTTTATACGACCCAATCAAAATTTAGAGTGTATGAAAACTATGAGGAAAGCTTTGAAGATTATGCCAAATTATTAACTAAGGGAATTAGTGGAAATAAAGATTTTTATGCAGGAGCATTAAAAGCTAATAGTAAAACATATCGAGAAGCAACTAAATTCCTTACAGGACGGTATGCAACAGATACACAATACTATTTGAAGCTAAATGAATTAATTAAAACCTACGATTTAACCAACTATGATAAAGAAGTTAAAGGTCCACAAATGAGTAAGACTGGATACCAAGTGCCTATTCATAATTATTCAATAACCAGTTTGTTTGGAAATCGTGGAAATGAATTTCACCGAGGACTTGATATGGCAGCTACACAGGGTGAGCCGATTCATGCAGTTAAAGCTGGTAAGGTTGTTAAAGCAGAGTTTCACTACTCTTGGGGAAATTACGTGGTGATACAACACGAAGATGGATCAACCGCGTTATATGCTCACCAGCAACAATACCTAGTAAAAACTGGAGATAATGTTTTGCAAGGACAAATAATTGGCTATGTAGGAAGTACTGGGAATAGTACTGGCCCACACCTTCATTTGGAAATTTGCAAAGATAGTAGTCTTTCTCAGAGCATGTTAGTTGATCCGAAAACCTTATTATTCGGAGACTAAAAAAGGTAATCAATCTGACAAAGTAACAAGAAAATGGTTGGATTCTTAGACCTTTGATCAGGATATTGAGACTGGAATTGATATCTCGATTACGATGGGTTTGACAAATAAAACAAGTCCATTATCGAATATCGAGTGTATTATTGCCGTCTTTATGCTCATATTTTGAGCAGGTTTCACTAGATGAAAACAATTTATCTATCTTGAGGATTTCGTGTACGTATCGTTCAGTCTTGTATTGTAAATTAGTCATAAAATCAGACTAAGAAAAATTGGAAATATTTTTTTCTGATTTATTAAAAGTTAATTGAAATTATATGGTACTTCTTTCTTGGGAGGGTAGGTGCAGTGAAGGAAAGATATGGTCACCTTACTGTTGTTGAGGAGATTACTCATAATGGATATAAAAAATATCGTTGCCTATGTGACTGTGGGAATGAAACGATTGTATATCGATCAAACTTACTATCAGGTAGAACCAAAAGTTGTGGATGTGGAAATTATAAAAATAGGCATAAATATAAAAATTTGACAAATAAAACTTTTGGTAAGTTAGTTGCAATCAAGCCAACTAAACTGCGAAGTGAAGGAACTGTTGTTTGGGAATGTCAATGTCTGTGTGGGAGAAAAAAGTTAGTATCGGCAAAGCGACTTCTAAAAGGTGATGTAAAAAGCTGTGGATGTTTGAAATCAAAAAAGCATCACATTGAAAATAAAAAATTCGGATTACTTACTGCAAAGTATCCTTTGGACAATAACTGTTCATGGAAAACAAAATGGGTTTGTCATTGTGAGTGTGGCAGTATGTGTGAGATAAGTTATAGTAACTTATTTTTTGGACATACTCAAAGTTGTGGATGTTTAAAAAGGCAAGAAACAAGGACATGTGTTGAAGGGACAGTAATAGAGTGTCTAACGTCAAAATTACCGAAAAATAATACAAGTGGTGTTAAGGGAGTTTATCGTTCTAAAGAGAAATAGATTGCGTATATAACTTTAAAAAAAAAGAGGTACTATTTAGGATCGTATGATTCTATTAAGAGTGCAGCTCAAGCTAGAAAAGATGCTGAAAATAAATTGTTTCAACCTTTGATTGACAAATATCGAGGTAATCATTAATTATTGTGGATAATAATTAACAGTGATATATAAACATCTATAATATATTATTCATACTATTGATATTTAGTATAATCCTATGGAATTGAATATCATAGCAATGTATTTGAAAAGCAAATTGGAAAACAAATAGGTGCAACACCATAAATATGAAAAAATTGGGAAAAAGTAGAATGGAAATTTGCTTACGTCTCACGAGATAGCTCACACTATTAATCTGAAGAACAATGAAGTCGACTTTTAGAAATTGCTAGAAGAAAGTAAAGCGAATTATCACTAGTTACTATAGAGTAAGTTCAAATAAAGCATCTCCAACTTACATGGTTACATGAGGATATCAAATCGAAATTACTCAAGCTTCCTATGGCTAGAGTCGCGAGAAGTTGTTGGGCAGTAGACATAGGTTATATTGTTCTTAGCTACACGATCATTAGAAAGGAAATCCTATTATGTATAGTTATCAAGAAGATGCAAAAGTCCAAAAAAATCGCTGGTGGATTTTGATTGCTATATCTATGTTTACCTTCATGTCCACATTGGATGGCAGTATTGTCAATATTGCACTACCTACCATCTCAGATGATATGGGCATACCAATGAATCAAGCGGAATGGGTAGTGTCCGTTTATCTGATGATTGTCTGTTCTTGTTTGTTGCTGTTTGGTAAAATTGGCGATAGCCGTGGGAAAATCAAAGTATTTCGGATTGGTACGCTGATCTTTGTCTTGGGATCGCTGTTGTGTGGGTTCAATCATTCGCTAGGTATTTTATTGTTCGCACGGGTGGTACAAGCCATTGGTGCTAGTATGACTATGGCTACAAATGCCGGAATCATCACGGAAGTCTTTCCCATACATGAACGTGGTCGGGCATTGGGAGCAATAGGTGCGTTTGTTTCATTAGGCTCGATTGCTGGACCAGGTCTTGGCGGCTTGATTTTGTCCCAATTTTCTTGGGCGTACATTTTTTGGATCAATGTACCGGTGGGAATCGTAACGATGTTGATTGCTGAAAAATTCTTACCAAAAGATATCACCATGAGCGGCCATACAATCGATGGAGGGGGCTTTGCTGCCATTGCGGCTACGATTATCAGCTTTTTTGGAGCAATCTTTTTGGGGCAAGAAAGTGGCTTTTTCCATCCAGTCCCCCTTGTACTGTTCGTAATTTCAGTGATTGCCTTTGTCAGCTTTTTAAAAGTTGAAAAGAAAGCAGCCTCTCCATTGATTTCTTTCGGTATTTTTAAGAACAAGATTTTTACCATGAGCTTGATTACAGCCTTGTTGATTTTTTCTTCCAACTTCTTTGTCAATGTAGTGATTCCTTTTTATCTGCAAAATGCTCGCGGGTTGAGTCCTAGCTATGCTGGGCTGTTGATGATGGTCTTTCCTTTGATGATGGTCGTCGGGGCGCCTTTAAGCGGCTACCTGACCGACCGGGTTGGCCCGGAGATTTTGGTATTAGTAGGCTTGGGCTTATTGTCGGTAACCCAGGTCATGTATATGTTTTTGTCAGTGGACTCTCCTTTGTGGCTATACATTGTCGCTACTGCCATCATGGGTGCCGGCAATGCCTTGTTCCAGTCCCCCAATAATACGATGGTTATGAGCTCGGTCACTATCGAAAACTTGGGACTGGCAGGCTCGATGAATTCCTTTGCCCGAAATTTGGGGATGGTCAGCGGGATTTCGCTTTCTACGACGGTCTTATATCAAGCGATGTCTGCTAAGATGGGCCAGCAAGTAACTAACTATATCGCAAATCGGCCGGATGTCTTTTTATATGGAATGAAGATTACCTTTTTAGGCAGCTTTGTTTTGTGTTTTGTTGCCTTTTTCCTGACTATCTGGCGTATCAAAAAACAAGGAGGTATTCAGAAAAATGTCTGAAAAAACCACTGTTGAAGAATTTTTGGAGGCCTGCGTATGGGTGAGTGGGATTTCCATGGATGATGGAAGATGAAGTGAACTTCTAAAAGCCGAAAAACTCAAGTATTATCTTCAAAATACTAGTGCTCAATGAGATGCTTGATTTGATCACAAGAAGACTGCGAAAGCCGCTGGCAACCGCAAGCTAGGTATCCCACCGATGGACTACGTTTTAGAGGCTACTGGTTATGAATACGGAGCCAACGCTCTCATCTGCATAAGAATACATCACCCAGATTATGTAAAGATTTTCGATACTTCTGTCAAAAAATCATTAAGATAGATAAATGATTTCCGTCTAGTCAAATTGGTTCAGAATGTAGACACACAGATGGTAAGAAGTCACTCACAATTCGAGAATGGACTTGTCCTATTTGCCGTATACATCATAATCGAAACGTCAACGATAGTATCAATATTTTGACCAAGGGCTATGAATACAAGCATTGCCTTAGAAAACATCAAGAACCTTAGGAACAACGGGGATAGCTTGGTTAATAAGAGATACCGCTGTTTAGGCTTGCAAGTATACTCTTTTATCAAGAATTCCGTGGCTTTAGTCATGAGAGGCTTAATACTATGAAAATTTTCTTTAGCATTTTTGATTTAGGTTCCTTTTCTAATTATAATAAGATGACCACTACAGTAACCTACTGAAATATATAAACAGCCACTGTAGTACCATTTTCAAAGTAGTCTATGAGAGGAGAATCTTCATTCTTATGAACGCTGGAATTGCGGATATGAATTTAATAAAAAAAACCCTTAATGATTTTACTTCCAATTCAATATCAAAAGGTACTGGTATCAATTTAAGCACAATAAAAAAGCTGAAAAGTGGTGAAAGATCAGTGGAAAAGCTGAATCTTTTAGATGCTATAAAAATAACGGAATTTGCTATGAAAAATGGAAAAGCTGAGATTGAAATATGGAGATAATTATCGTCTAGTGAATTACTTGCCACTTAGCTGAATTTAACGATCCTTGGTGCTTGAAGGGGGAGATTCTTGGGAATAGAGCATACTTGCAAGCCTATGTCTTTACTAACAACGATATCTCTTATTAACCAAGCTATCCCCGTAGTTCTAAGGCTTTTACTTTTATCTAAGCAATAATCGTATTCAAAGGAAATTTTTGACCCTTAGAAAGTCTCATTTTATCAGACGTGAGCTTAGGCATTGCTGAATTTTGTTAATTCGGTTTTAGGTTGTGCTTTGAGCATAATATGAAAGTATTCTTTATCACGATTTCATTCATCTAAGGTAATGTGATGTGATTCTGAAATTCTTTCAAAGGCAGTTTTTGCATAAGCTGACATTACATCATCAATGACATGTTTACAATGTTTCACTACTAAAATAAGGGGGTAACCAAGAAGAAAAACTGAATGATTATTTGTATCTAATTCCATGGTATATCAACCATTTCCTATATAGACTGATTATGACATGGATTAAAATAAAAAGGCACTATGTCTTAATTGTCGGTTTTCGAGTTACCGAATGGCATTCATCACCCACCTATAGAGGATGGGCGACTTCTGCCTGAAATAAGTTACACTACTTATAACTTCTAATAAAATTAGATTGAGTCATTATTATTTAACATCAACGATTTTCCAGTTTCCATTTTTTTGTAATACTAATTTGTACTGAAAGTAGCTAGTGGTTTTTGATACATTATCAAGGTATTTTATCTTTGTACTCACTAGAAAATTTTTTCCGTTTTGTAGATAAACTGGATTCTCTAACTCCGAAAACTTTAAGTCAATATTGATTGGTCGCATCGCACCATTTTCAACATAATACTCCAATTCTTTTTCAGAAGCTGATGGATAAAGTTTAAAAAATGTTTCTAAAAAATCGGTGATTTCTTCCGTTGTTTTGGCATCAATTTCTGAATCGTTTTCTACTTGTTTTGCTTCATATTTTGCCTTGTCTGGCTTTCCAATCATTGTTGGCAAACTAGTTACTAAATGATTCCTGTTTTCATCTTCAAAGATTGTCACTCGATATGCAGAAGAAATTGATTGCGTCTTTTTTCCCTCTGTAATATGTTGCTCCACTAAAAATGAAACGACAAATTCTTCCGAGTGTTTTTCAACATCTAGAATTTTTACAGATTGAACTTCGGAACTCGTGGGAATATCTGCTCGAACCATATCTTGGATTAAAGCGAGACCGTTTTCTGTAAGGTACTGTTCGAGATTACTCATTCTCTTTTCAATTGCTTCTTTGTTATTTTTCCATGAAAAATATTCTTTCGCAAAATCCTCTGTAAAACTTTCAACGCCAGAAGTATTCACTACCTTCTCTTTTATAACCACTTTTTCATGAGTTGTATGTTGATCAATGGCGGTGAAATTTTTATAAACGCCAAAAGCAAGACTACAAGACAATAAAAGCCAAAGGGCAAGCACCATTTTTCGATGCTTACCCACGGATACAACTCGTTCTTTTTTCTTTTTTGGGCTCTTTTCCTTTTGATTCCGTTCAATTTTTATCTTCATTCTTTTTCCTCTTTTCTCTTATTTGTATCGGCCAGCTCCGATAAGATGCTGCCGCCAATAGTTTTCCGTTAGATTCGTCCACCCCACTGGATCTCCTGCATGAAACATGCGATTCTCCCCTGCGTAAATGCCCACATGGGTCACATAAGTACCGGCATCATAGGTTGAATGAAAGAAAACTAAATCACCTGGTTTGGCATCTTTTAGATCAATATGAGTCATGGCATCATATTGATCCTGAGCCACCCGAGGAAGTTTCAGGTCAACTTTGGCATAACACCATTGGGTCAAGCCACTACAATCAAACCCCGTTTCTGGACTTGAGCCACCAAACACATAGGCCGTTCCTTCATACTTAAATGCCTCATCAAAAATTTCTTGGACTATTTTGTCATCAAACTGAGTTGTAGTTAGGTATTGCTTCACTAATAAACAGTAAAACATATTGCCATAATTATACCGCCACCCACCATTTTCCTTAATCGCGATTGGGTTGGGGTAATCGACTTTTTGACCACCTGATTTTTCCTTTGAAAAAGATTCAGCTAAAGCAAAACTATGCTTCTTCCCGTTTTTCCCGACATGATCTAGATACCCGCCACCATAGTTATAGGCCTGAATAATACTATCTTGATCACACCCTAGTTCTTTGGAACGCTTAACCAAAGACGCAAAATAGAGACAGCCTTGTTTGATGGATGCCTCGGTACTTAATGAATTAGGTGGTAATCCGGCTGACTCAGAACTTTGCATAACGTCTTCCATTGTGCCACCAGATTCCACTTGAATAATCGCCAAAAGAATTGGAATATACTCTGTTATATCCGATTCTTTGGCATACTTTTCCACCATTGCACGGTGTTTCAATACTTCTTCTGAGACACTAGTTCCGCCAGGAGAAGTGCCAGAACTACCATTTCCCTCACTGTCTTCACCAAACAACAAACCCACACACATCAAAATACCCATAAAAGAGATGGTCAGAAAAGTTAATGAAATAACACCCACTTTCTTCAAGTTCATTTTTTCTCACCTGACCTTGATTTTGGACGATGGTTCATTCTTTTTTGTACTTTTTGATTGGTCTGCTTTGGCAGAGTGGACCTCTGTTTCACTTGTTGGAAAGAATTTTTCTTACTTGCTGATTGGCTTTTCCCTTTTGAAATGATTTCTTGACTAGTTAGTTTTCGTTTGATTTCGGGATTCAGATTTGCTCTCACAATCCGCTTTGGTGCTTCTTTTTTCAGCATCATATCTTTCTGAGGTTGAGCTGCTTTATCTATTGGAATATTCGCCCTTCTTTTTCCCTGACGATTTGTTGCTTCACTCAGTATCTTGCGTTTTTCGTCCATTTTCGCATTTCTTCGTTGTCGTTGTTTTTCTCGCAAATCCACTCGATCCGCTTTTTCTTGGAACAGTCCGCGCTTGAATTCTTCTGGTGCTTTTTTCGACTTTTCGATTCCTTTATGGAGATTGTATTTCAAATTCGTTGGCGTATTCCTTACCTGATCCTTTACTTGTTTAGTCTTATCTTTCACCAAAGCTTGGGTATCCAAAACTTTGCCGATTTTTCTCCCAGCCAAATTCATTCGGGATTGTTTCTTATTATTTGAAACTGGATTCTCCTTAGTTAAGTCAGATAGTATTTCGTGATCGTTCGGTAATCGTGAATTCTTTCGTAGAGAAGAACCGGATGGCTTAAATTTGGATTTTGATTGTTCCTTTGCCAACTTATTTCCGACTGCTGCACCACCACCAAAAGCCAAAGCTCGTCCCACATTTCGATTGAGTTGCCGCAATTTTCGATTCATTAACATTTGCGGTTTTCGCATGACGCGTCTTCCCATTGACTGGCTATCATTACTCTGGAGGTTGAACATACTCATAATGTCGCCCAATTTGAAATAGATACCGGCAAAGGTCACAATTTGCAGAAAAGCAACCATGAAAAATGGATAGGTTGCCGAAATATTGAAAAACATCGTGGAGATGCTAAATGCAGTCGTAATCACCAAAGTAACACCCGCTCGCATCATAATCGTATTGAATAAACGAATAATCGCCTTCTTTCCTAAACTTTCATAAGTCGGCAACATGGACAATAAGAAACTAATTGGCAGAAACATCGCAAAGATAATGAAGAGAATTTGCGAGAACAACATAATCCCTGTTAGAAGAAAAACAAAGAAGGAAATGCCAATATTGAACAATACCAAAAAGACCACGGTCCCTAAACGGTTCATGGTCTTGGTAATACTGAGATTCGCATTGTCATTGTCTTCAATCTCTGCCTTGACCGCTTCTTCCCGATCTTTGCCTTTGTTTTCATCTGGACTCACAGATAGAATCTTGTTGACCCGGTCTTCACCAATTTCTTCTATGTTGGAATCATCAAATTGCAGTAGTAACCAAGGTTGTTGGACTTGAATCGAAAACAAACTATCCCGAATCAAATCCACACTATCTTTTCCTTGGCTTTCTGAATTGGGTACAACGATCTCGGTTCCAAGGGTAAGGGCCGCTTCACTAACATCTGAGCTAAAGTCATTGATTTTTGTGATATAGGTAGGCGCATAAGCAATGAACGAACCCGATAGTAGAAAAATCATCACAAAATTAATCACGGCTCGAACTGCTTTCGTGGTTTCTCGTTTTAATAATCCGGTATACGCCACATACACCCCCAGAGCTAAAATCATCAATAATAGAAACCCAAAATAAAATCCGGAGGTCTGGAGTCCATTTTCAGTAATACCAGCCAATGTTTGGATATTCTTTCCAATACTTTCAGCCGTATCCGAAATGAAATCTAATTTGTAAGCCTCTTGAACCACATAACCCGTGGCGTTCGACAAATACAAACTCACCGTCCAAATGAAATTAGTAATGGCATAAAGACCATACATCACGCTTTTCCCTAAGCCATCACCCCAATTCCAAGGCAACCAATCCCAAGAGCTATCCACAAAGAAATCTAGTTGATAGTTGTTCAGTGAATATTTGGAATATAGATTTCCTGCTTCAACTGTATCATCAACTAGCCCTGTCGCCTCGGCTACCGTACCAACTAAACTCAATAGAACTATCAGAGTGAGTATGCTAATAAAAACGATTCCCACAATCCGAAAAAGTTTCTTTTTCATCCCCTCACTCCATTCTCTCTTGAACAGGTGGACGGGTATCAAAGGCATGGAAGAGTTCTTCAAAGACTGGATGTACCTGAACCACGCCTACCCGACCATACAAATCCTGCATCAAGCATTGGCCATTTTCCAAATCTCGTAGGCGTTTTTGATTGCTTTCATCTTCTCGATCCAAGCCAAAGAATTCCAAGGTTTTCTTGATTTCATGAATATCGGTACTGCGAAACGCAAACTTCAACCCGATATTATTCTTCAAGCGTTCATCCAGTAAATCATCACTATTTTGCGTGACAAAGTAAACCCCGGCATTCATAGCCCGCCCAGCACGAACGAGCTTATTCGATAATGTTTTCCCTTGCGCTACTTGAAGAAAACTCCACGCCTCATCTAAGTCTACAATTTTGAAGATTTCTCGATTACTATGGATAAAGTCCAAGGCAAAAGTGGAAATGACGATTAGCATGGAAACACTAAGCAATTCCATGGTGGTATATTCTTCAAAAGTGGTTTCTGCATCTGGTAAAACCAAATCCGCTACTTGAATGATATTTAACTGCCTATCTAAACTAATCGACTGGGTAATCGAACCATCTGAGAAAAGCAAATGGGCAAAATCATAATCGGTAAAGGACTCGATGTGATCCGCGATATTTTCCGCAACTGGTGAGCCTTCTTTTCGAAGCTCATTAATTACTTGTAATAATCCCCGTTGATTGCTTTGGGTAACCGTCCGAATGGCCTTACGCAACACTGGAAACTTCTCCCCATCTCGACTAGAAATTCCTGTTAAAAAGGTCAGAATATCAATTGCTAGACTTTCAGAATCCTTCTTTTTCTCCATAATCACATAAGGATCAAGTAATCCTTGATTTTTTGGCTTACTAGTTAAGTTGAGAATATTGATTTCATCCGCAATTTCTGGCAAGGTTTCTTTCCAGCCACCCCGTTATAGCGATAGGTAACTTTTTGATGTTATCTCCAAGTTTTCCCCCGCTTCAC
>ERZ507044.496-NODE-496-length-13536-cov-10.0242_pt1 | contig 13536 bp, 14 predicted proteins | sample MGYA00512870_ERZ507044 | MGnify/ENA metagenome assembly ERZ507044
TAAGACCCGCATTTTACTTATTTCTAACACCTTAGTTCCCTGCCGTTTTCTCAATTAAAAATGAGTCCCATTTCTGGAACTCATCTGCGTCTTTCTTGTTTCGGTTTTTCTCTCACCAACACTATTTTTGAAAGAGCCAGAATATTATATCCTAACTTCTGATACTCTCGATGAGATACTAAGATTAACTGAACATCACCTGTATGATTTCTTCTCAATCTCAATATTTTATACTCATCTAATTCTATATCGAGTAGGATACTTTATTCCTACTTCTATAATACGAAAAGCGCTGTCCCATCCAGCAAGAAGTGTCAGCGCTCATCTGTCCAACGCCACCGTAAACGGTAGCTCATGACGGGTGCCGCCTTTCAGCAACACCTTACACCTTTAGTATAGACATTCCTGACGGAATTTCAACTCTTTTCTCTTCTTTCTGAGTTAATTGAGCTTCTGAGTCATCAATCCCAGAATCACAGCTCCATTTATTTTTCATTACGCCTGCCTTTAAAATCCGCCGCTTAAAATAAAAACGCGAAGAGAACTTTCCCTCCGCGCTGAAATCCAAATACGATGCGCCGATCAGGCGTCTTCATCCTCGTCCGCCGCCGGCTCCTGAACCGCAGGCGTCAGATCGTCCTCCGCCATGCTTTCCAGCTGATTCAGGTTTTCGACCATGATCGACAGATAATCCTTATTATCCTCGCGCTGATCCGCCGATAAACTCGACAGATTGCTCAAATCCACCCGCTGCAGGTTCAGCTCAGCCGAAAGCTGATCGAACAAAGCGAGCATATCCTCCGTCATGTTCGGTTCATATGCGATATACTTCACGTTGTCCTCCACGATCTTGGTCTTGATGATATCCAGCTGCTTTTCATTCGGCAGCACACCGTATTTTGACAGAATCACCGGATAGACCTGAATGCCGTACGTCTTCTGCCAGTTGCCAAAGCTGGCGGTCATCGAAACGAATTTAATCGTTTTCTTCTCATTTTTCAGCGTGCTGGACAGACTTTGATATTCGGCGTCCAGACGCACCAGTTCGCTTTCCAGCTGGCTGTAATTTTCTTCAAAGTAGCGGCTTTCCTCGACGTAATTCTCGCACAGCCAGTCGCGGATTTCCTTCGCCATGCTCGTCATCGCGATCGGATCCATCCACAACGCCAGATCCTTTTCATTCACGTCGATCGAATCGAAGGCGTCGCCCTTGTAATACGCGCTTTCGACAAACTGCTCGACATCGTTGGCGATGACGCGGGTATAACGTTTAAACGAATAAATCGAATTATTGACGGACAAATCCTTGACCGCCGCCGAACTGGCCGAACGGATCTCCGGCAGCACAAGCTGGAAATACGGCTCAAGCTGGCCGATGTGCAGCACTAAATCGGCGTCCTTGACGCGTTCTTTCAAATCGCCGGCCGCCGTCGCGCGCTGGACGATCATATCGTCCTGCAGACTCTGGATCTCAATCCGGTCCCCGCCGATCTTTTCCAGCAGATATCCTAACGGATAAACCGTATATACTACCTTTTTCTTATCGGTTGCGCAGCCGGTTAAAGAGGTCAGCAGCAAGCCCAGAAGAACTAGAAGAGTAATTTTCTTTCGCATGGATGTTCCTCGCTTCCTTTTAGGATTATAGCATATTCCGGCCTTGAAAAAAACCCTCTTTCCGACAGCCTTTCCTCGTCTGAACCCACCGTTTAAATCAACCAGCTACGCGGTTGGGATGAAAGCGGCCCGGCCTCGCCAAAGCGCCGCGCCAGCCATTGTTTTTCATCGAGCAGTCCCCCCGGCTCCAGGATGACGTTATGCCGCTGGCGATATAAATCCTGCTTCCGATGCAGCTTTAAGGGATGAGAACAGGGATGGATCAGGCGATACAGGTAGAAATGCTCAGCCTGATACGCCCGCTGGCGCCAGCTGATCAGGTTGACGGCAAACAGAAATCCGAACACCCCGAGCGTCATCGGATTACAATTCATCAATCTGACAAATACCAGCGGAATCAGCAGCGCCGATAAACTATACGTCAGTGCCTGAGCCGTTTGATACGGCAGAACGCAATGCCACAGCGACTGCACGATCCGTCCGCCGTCCAGCGGATACAGCGGCAGCACGTTAAACAGAAAAACCGACCGGTTGATATCCAGCACCCAGTCAAGCATGACCGGCGATACCCAGCCCAGTTTTGCCAATCCCCCATAAAGCAGCGGAATGACGCCATGCATCGCCAGCCCGCCGGCCAGAATCACCAGCTCCTCCCACGCGTCCCTATCGCCGAAATGCTCCAGCGTCAGCGCCAGCCCGAACGGCAGGATCGACAGCTGGCGAATCGGATAATGGAAAAACCACGCCCAGAACGCATGACCGCTTTCATGCAGCGCCAGAATGAAGAAAATGTGGCCGAGCGGCACAACGGCGTGAGAAAAAAAAGCCAGGGCTGCCACCAGGATGGTAAAACCGCTGACTTTGATTTTAACCGGCATCGCCCATCGCCCGCTCCAGTGTAACCGGCTGGCCTTGTTCGCTGAATTCCAGATAGACCGCATCCTGCACCGCGCCCAGAACCGCGCCCTTTAAAATCCGGTCGTTGAGATGGACCTGGACCTGCTGCAGCGCGCCATAGGTCACCAGCACGCCGTTATCCTGCTTCACCATGACAATCGCTCCGCTCTCCTGTTCGCCGATGTATAAGACGACGCCCTCAGCGATGCTCTGCACCTGATTGCCGGAAGCGGGTTTATAATAATGATCCTGAATCAGCTCATAACTGACCGCCGCCGCGACCGGCTGATCCTTGCCAAACCACTTTTCAAACGGCAGCCATGCCGATAAGGATTTTAAATGCAGCTTTTCCGAAAGCACTTCGATCTGTTGAAGGACAGGTTCAGGATCCACCCAATGCTGCTTCTCATTGATCATCCAGCCTAAACCCAGACTGGCCCCAACCATCGCCAGCATGGCCAGACCGTAAATAAGGGTAAATAACGGACTTCCCGGCGCTTCATAGGCGCGCGGCCCCGGCGCTTTGCGGCGGGCGGATATGCGTTTTCTGATATGTTTGATCTCACTCATGGCTGATCTCCTCCCCTGATACTACTGTATGCGGACAGGCAAAAGAAAAAGAACGGCGAACCGTCCTTTATTCGTCTTCTGAAGGCAGCGGGTCATAGCGCTCATTGCGGAAACGCACGAGGTTGACGATCACCCGCAGGCTCATAAACACCGGAATCGAGATCATGATCCCGATCGGTCCCAGCAGCATCCCGCCCGCAAACACACACAGCAGCGTCCACAGCGGCGGTACTTGCGAACTGCGGGAATGCACGATCGGCGCGATGATGTAGGCATCGACCATCGACAGCACGCAGATCCCGCCGATTAAGATCAATACCTTCGGCAGCGGTAAAGTGAGCGAAGTCAAAATCCCGATAAAGTTGGCGACTGTCGCGCCGAAATACGGCACGATCAACCCGATGGAGGTCAGAAGCGCGACCGTGACCGCACTCTTATGCCCGATCAGCATGTACAGCAGCGAATATTCGATAAACTTGATCGCCATCAGCATCAGCAACGAATGCAGATAACCGCTGATTTCCGCGTTCACCGCGCTCAGATAGATCGGCAGTTCCTTGTCAATCGTGCGCGCCAAGCTGAAAATCGTCTTGCGGATCTTCTCAAAGTCAAACAGCACATACACCGAAATGATAAACGCGAACACCGCGTTGGTCAGAAATGAAAGCACCTTGGAAATCAGCTGAGGCAGCAGCGCCGAAAAGTTCGGCAGCCAGCTTTTCGTATCGTTGAGCAGCGTCGTGATCTGCTGGAAAATCCCCGCGACTAAGATGTTCGGCGCGTTTTCATTCATTTCCACATATTGTTGATAGAGCCAGTTCAAGCCGGAAATCATCGAGTTGATCAGCTCGGTCGTCTTGTCGTAGACCATCGGCACGACCATCATCAAGATCCCGATCAACAAAGTAAGCATCCCCAGGCAGACCAGCGGAATCGCAATCCTGCGCGACACGCCCTTCTTCTGCAGAAATTCAATAAACGGATGAACGACATAGGCGATCCCAAACCCGACTAAAAACGGCGTCAGAATCAGCCGCAGCGTCGTCAGCCAGCTCATCCAGACATTCGAAGTCAGGGAAAGGAAGTACAGGATCAGCAGGATCAGCAGAACCTTCAACAAGTTCTTCAGCGACAGCTGTTCTTTAAAATAAGCGTTCATTTTATGCAGCCACCCCATCGGACATCCCTCCTCTGCGTATCTTTATTTTATCATTATCAGGTTCAAAAGAAAACCGAAACAACCGGCTGTGAATCCAAACAAGGATCCCCGAGAAAAAAGGAAAGGACAAAAGAAACAAGATCTTCTGTCCTGATCCGCAGAAATAAGTTAAGCGTTCGGTTTATACTAACGAGGTTCCCCCGTCGACGATAATACGCTGGCCAGTAACATAGCTGGATGCGTCGCTGGAGAAAAACAGGACCGGTCCGCTGACTTCTCCATGCCGGCCCGGACGTCCCATCGGACACTGGGCGCTGTAGCCTTGTAAGAAGGCTTCCGATTTGAACAGCGTGTTCTGCGTCATCTCCGACTCAAACAATCCCGGGCAGACAGCGTTGACTGTGATGTTGAACTGCCCGTAGGAACAAGCCATGCCCAGTGTCAAACCGAGCACCGCCGCCTTGGAGGTATTGTAGGCATGGCGGATAAACATGTCGTTTTTGTCGCCGATCAAAGCGTTGATCGAGCTGATGTTAACGATCTTGCCATAATTCTGTGCTTTCATGTGCGGAATCACATATTTGCTCATCATGTACATCCCCTTGACGTTGATGTTCATCGAGCGGTCCCAGTCTTCCTGACTCAGCGTTTCAACCCCGCCGCGAACGGCGACCCCGGCGTTATTGAGCAGGATGTCGATGCGGCCGAAATGTTCGATCACGGTCTTGACGGCTTTTTCAATACTGGCTTCGTCGGTGACGTCGCAGCCGACCGGCAACGCATCAATCCCTTTCGCCCGTAATTCCTCGGCTAAGGCTTCCAGCTTATCCTGACGGCGCGCCAATAACGCCACATTGGCTCCTGCTTCGGCATAAGCTCTGGCCGAATCCGCGCCCAAGCCGCTGGACGCGCCGGTGACGACGGCGATTTTTCCTGTTAAATCAAACATCAGTAAACCCTCCTTCCGGACTTTTCAGTCCTCTTGTAACTTCAGTATAACAGGAATTTCCGGATTTGATTCAGGCAGTTATTAAAATCTGTCGTAATTTCACAAGTTAATTGATGGACAATGTAAAAACCGGTATTTTTTGCAAATACCGGTGAATGAAATGCCTTATTGCCCGCTTTTCAGCGCCCGCATTGAGTTGAGAATCGCCAGCAGCGTCACGCCCACGTCGGCGAACACGCCCATTCCCATGTTGCTTTTCCCAAACAGCGTCAGAATCAGGACGCCGATTTTAATCGCCAGAGAGAACACGATATTCTGGCGCAGAATCGCGTGGGTCTTGCGGGATATCTGAATTGCTCTCGCCAGCGCTGCCGGATCGTCCTTCATCAGCACGATATCCGCCGCTTCGATCGCTGCATCGCTGCCGACGCCGCCCATCGCAACCCCCAGATCCGCCCGGGCCAGCACCGGCGCGTCGTTGATGCCATCGCCGACAAACGCCAGCTTTTTTCCTTCCGGCTGCGCCGCCAGAAGTTTTTCAACCTGTTCGACCTTATCCTGCGGCAACAGCTGCGCATAGACGGTATCAATTCCAATCTGACCGGCAACTGCTTCGGCAACGCTGCGGTTGTCCCCTGTCAGCATGACGGTGTTGCGGATGCCCGCCTGTTTCAGCTGGCGGATTGCGGCCTTGCTTGTGACCTTGATTACGTCGCTGATCCCCAGCCAGCCCAGATATTCGCTCTCCCGGGCTACATGGATGATCGTACCGATCTCATCGGCCGGCGGGCAATCGATTCCGTGCGCCTGCATCAATTTCTCGTTGCCAAGCGCCAGCTTCCGGCCGTTGACTTCTACCTCGACGCCCTGGCCTGAGATTTCCTGATAATGGCGGATTTTCTGATTGTCAATCGGTTTGCCATAGGCTGCGACAATCGAACGGGCGATCGGATGAGTGGAATAGGCTTCGCCATACGCCGCCAATTCCAATAACGCGTCCGCTTCGGCATGAACCGGCTGAATCCGGGTAACGCTGAACTTGCCCTCGGTCAGCGTTCCGGTCTTGTCAAAGACGACAGTATCGACGTCTTTTAAAATTTCTAAGAAATTGCCGCCCTTCACCAGAATTCCCTGCCGGCTGGCGCCGCCGATGCCGGCGAACAGGCCCAGCGGAATCGAGATGACCAGTGCGCATGGACAGGATACGACCAGGAAAGTCAGCGCCCGGTACAGCCAGACGTCAAACGATCCCATCTGAAGCAGAAACGGCGGAATGATCGCGACCAGAATTGCCGCCACGACGACCGTCGGCGTATAAACCCGGGCAAACTTGGTGATGAAACGCTCGATCGGTGCTTTTTTGGAACTGGCGTTCTCAACCAGTTCCAGAATCCGCGATACCGTCGATTCGCCGAATTCTTTGGTGACTTTTACCTGCACGACGCCACTGAGGCTGACCATGCCGGCCAGAATTTCTTCGCCTTTCCGCGCATCCCGCGGCAGACTTTCGCCAGTCAGCGCGCTGGTATCCAGCGACGTTGTGCCTTCGGTCAGAATACCGTCCAGCGGCACCCGCTCGCCCGGCTTAATCAGAATGGTTTCCCCGATCGCTACGGATTCCGGATCCACCCGCAGTTCTTTTCCTTCCCGCAGTACCGTCGCATAGTCGGCGCGGATATTCATCAGCGAACCGATCGATTTGCGCGAGCGGTTGACGGCGTAGGACTGGAACAGCTCGCCGATCTGATAGAACAACATAACCGCGACGCCTTCCACGTAATCGCCAATCGCAAACGCTCCGATCGTCGCCACGCTCATCAAGAAGGTTTCGTCAAACCATTCACCCTGAAAAACATTGCGGATCGCATTGTAAACGACTTCTCCGCCGATCAGCAGGAAGCTGATCAGGAAAATCAAAACGACATAGCTTTGTTCCTGCAAGAAAATCCCGGCGATCAAAAACACGATGCCCGCCAACAGCCTGGCGTTCTGCCGGAAGAAGCCCGGCTGAGCCGCTTCCGGTTCCGCATTTTTCGCGCCTGCCTTCATTTCCACGACGTCGACTTCCGGCTCCAGTTTCTTAACAACCTCCGCAATCGCAGCGATCAGCTCCGTCCGGTTCACGGACGGCTTGGCATCGACAAGCAGCGTCTGTGTAGAAAAGGTGACCGAGGCTTCCCGCACCTGCGGCAGGACATTCACAGCCCGCTCGATCTTCGCTGCACAGTTCGCGCAGTCCAGACCGGCTAAGCGCAGTTTCAGCTCACCTTTCATTGTCGAATGATCGACTTCCGGCAAGGCTTCATGATTGTGACCACAGCCGCATTCCTCATCTTCATGATGATGTTCGTGATCTTCACCGCAGTCACAATATTTGTGGTGATGTTCGTGATCATGACCACAGCCGCATTCTTCCTCTCCATGATGATGTTCGTGATCTTCACCGCAGTCACTATGTTTGTGGTGATGTTCATATTTCTGACTTTCAGACGGCAACGAACTGTGCGGCGCCGCTTCTTTTTTATCCGTCACTTCCACGATGCGAATATCCGGCTCGACCTTCTTCACAGCCTGAATGATCTGTTCTTTTCTGGATTCGCCTTCAAATTCAACAATCATCTTTTTGTGAACAAAATCAACGGTGACCTCGTTCAATCCCTTGATTCTGCCGACCTGACGCTCCACCTTCATCGCACAATTCGGGCAATCCAGTTCCGGCAGCGCATATACTTCTGTTTTCATAGTTTTTTCCTCCAGCTAAAATGTTGGATGTTCCGATCATGGAACAGGGCTGATGAAAACCCAACAGAAATTCTGTTATATATGAATATATGTTCATATGTTTTCTGTTCACATTATAGACTACTCCTATTCTGTTGTAAATAGGAAAAATTATTTTTTGTTATTTTTTTGCTTTCTTTATTTCCCGATGCTTTTTATCTCTGAGACAAAGTAAAAAAGACCGCCGCGGCGATCTTTAACCAAACAATTTCTGGATGATGTTTTTCTCTTTGAATTTCGGCAGCGCCGCTTTCTCGCCCAACAGCCGCTGAGCGATCACGGTGTAGCACTGCGAAGTGATTGTGCTGCGCTTGAACGCCATCGGCACGCCGCGGTTGTTGCAGGCAATCAGGTTTTCGTCCTCATAAACTAACCCGATCACTTCCAACCCCAGCCAGTCCGCCGCTTCCTTGACACTTAGCGAAATGCCTTTTTCAATGTAACGGGGATTGACGCGGTTCATCACCAGCCGGATCGTCGTCTTGCCTTCTTTTAACAGAATTCCAATCACGCGGTCGCTGTCCTGCAGAGCTGCGATATCCAGCTGCACGACGACTAACGCTTCGTCCGCGCAGCACATCGCATATTGGAAGCCGCGCTCAATCCCGGCCGGCGAGTCCAACAGGATAAAATCGAACTGATCCTGCAGCTGATCGATCACCGTCGTCAGATCTTCCAGCTTTAACCGGCCGATATTGACCGTCCGGCAGGCCGCCATGAGAAAAAGATTTTCACAGCGCTTGTCCTGGATCATCGCCCGGCTCAGGGGACAGCGGCCTTCGACCGCATCCTTCAAGTCATAGAACACGCGGTTTTCCAAGCCCATCATCACGTCCAGATTTTTCAAGCCCAGATCCATGTCGATCATACATACTTTTTTGTCTAATGACGCCAGCGCGATGCCGAGGTTGGCGCAGACCGTCGTTTTGCCGACGCCGCCCTTGCCGCTGGTGATCATGATTACCCTTGCCACACTTCTTCCTCCTTCAAACTCAGACTCATGCATCTCTGATTCTCATAATACACACAGACTTTCGCGAAATTTGTCAGAATCTGCCAGTCGCTGTCTGAAATCTTGACGCGGGCATGATCCAATCCCATCGCGATCAGCTGGCAGGCGGGATCGAGCAGGCGGATCTGGCCGGCGACCGTGCCCAGGACGATCAACGGCCCGCCGCCGCGCATTTCGATCTGAATCGGCTGGCGCACATCGTGAAGCAATACGGCCGCACCTTCCAGCTGAATCACCTCGCCCGCCCGCAGCGGTTCGCGGATCACGGTCAAATCACCTGAGACTTCCGGTTTTTTCTGAACATAGAGTCCCCGACAGACGCAGCCGGTCGCCTGCAGGATCTCAAACAACTGTTTCAGCCGCTCCGCGCCCGGATCGCTGTCAAAAAAAACTTCGGCCGGATGACCGTCGCGGGTCTTCAGCAGCCGAAGCTTGGCCTCCAGCTCGACGGCCTGATCCTGCCATTGACGGCAGTCCATGCGAATCGTGAGTCCGGAGTTTTGTCCGATTATTTTAACTGTTCCCATCTGAGCTTCTCCCCTTTTCTGCGGATTGACTCCCGCCGAATCTGCAGGGTCTGCCGCTGATCATTCATCCAGATCACAAGCAGGATCGGCGCCAGATTGCCGACAAGCGTCGTTACCAGACGCTTGCTCAGCCATGTCATCAGCGACATCGCCGACAGATTGCTTGCGGTCATATAGAAGTATATCAGAAGCTCTTTGACGAAAATAATCGAAAGTAAGAGAATCATCAGCTCTAATAACGAAGAACTGATATGCTTGCTCCAAATGTGAATCAGAAACGCGCACGCCATGCACACCAGCGAGCTGAGCATGAAGTGATCGGCGTTGAGAAAATCAAAAACCATCCCTGCCACAAACGCCATGAACAGCGAATCCAGAAGATTTTTCTGCCGCACCGTCAGCATCAACGCACAAAAGCCCATGCACGGAATAAAAACTGAATGAATCAACGCGAAATCAAATGGGAACAGCGCCGTGAGGATCATGTCGGCGACTAAGCAAATTCCGATGAAAGCCGCTTCGTAAATCATTGCGAAGCCCCCTGGCGGCGGACGACGCAGACATAGTTAAACGATTGAAAATCCGCAGCCGGACGGACGTAAATATTCATGCCGACCGCATTGCTCAGCTCCTCGACCTTACTGACCGTGCCGACAAGCAAGCCGGAAGGAAAGACGCCGCCCATGCCGCTGGTCACGACGCGCATCTCTTCCGTAACGGTCGCGCCGGAAGTCAACAGCTGCATCACAAAAGCCTGTTCGTTGCTGTCATATTTCACCAAAATGGCATCGACCGTTTTCCCTTCGTCGATCTCAATCTTTACGGAAACCTTATTCAAACTGTCTTCTGCGGTGATCAGCTTTACCGTCGAAGTGTGTTCGTTGACCTTCGTCACCTTGCCGACCAATCCCTTCGGCGTGATCACGGCATAGTTTAGCCCAACCCCGTCGGCGCTGCCGACGTCGATCGTCAACAGGTTATTCCAGGCTTCCTGAGTGCGCGAAAGCACGGTTGAAGGAATCAAAACGTAATCGGAAACGATCGTTTTCAAGTCCGCGATCTGTTTCAGCTCCTCAATCTGCCGCTCGGCTTCCGCCAGCTGCCCCTGCAGCGAAGCGATCTGATCGACCTGGGTGCGAAGCAGGTCGTTTTCCTGACGGACCTGCCACAGCCGTGAGAATGAGGTAAAGAAATCCGTCACCGTCGTGACCGGATAATCAATCAACGAATATTTAAGCATGGAAAAGACGTTATACCCCTGCCGGCTGATTTCACTGAACGGGGTCGTTACGCTGACGACGTTTAAAATTAACGACAAGGACAGCGAAATGCCAATCAGCCAAAGCAGTATTTTTTGAAAACGATTCAGTTTCATTTTATCACCTGCGTCTATTATACGGTGATTGCCCCCGAACTTCAATCTAATAATCCATGGGCGCGGAAGCTGAAATACTGCGTGGTTCCGACGATTAAATGATCCAGCAGCTCGATTCCGATCAGCTCGCCGGTTTCTTTTAAGCGCTGGGTAATGATCCGGTCGGCCATGCTTGGGGTCAGATCCTGGGACGGGTGGTTATGCACGACCAACACGCGGCAGGCCGAGGCCAGCAGCGCTTCCTTAAACACCTCGCGGGGATGGACGATACTGGCGTCCAGCGTGCCTTTGAACAACAGCCGGTGCTCTAAAATGTGGTTTTTCGCGTCGAGATAGATCGCTAAAAAATGCTCCTGCTGCTTGCCGCCGATTTCCCGTCCCAGCCAGGCCATCAGCGCCTCCGGATTGGAAACGACGTCGATATCGCGGGTTTGTTCCTCGCTGATCCGCCGCGCCAGCTCAAAACACGCTAAAACCTCCAGACCGCGGACCTGGCTGATGCCTTTGATCTGCGTCAGCTCTTTGAGCGTCAGCCGGGACAGACCGCTGACGCCCTGACTGCGCTGAAGCAGCTGGTCGGCGATCATCAGACTGGACGCTCCCGGCACGCCGCTGCGTAAAATCAGCGCCAGGATTTCCTTGTTGGAACAGTGTTCAATTCCCTGCTGCAGCGCTTTTTCGCGCGGCCGTTCCTCACAGGGCATTTCTCTTACGGTTGTGATGTACATCCCTCCAATACCGATGCGGTCTGACCTTGGCTTAGCTGCTGCCGTTGAGTTTCGTTGAGCGAACAGGCGCGCTCCATCCATTCGTAATCCAGATCGATCATCCGCTGGCGGCACTGGCGGGTGACTTCCGGATCGAGACTGACGCCGACGGCGACGATCTTGTATTCACCGCGCGTATAGGTCACGGGCGTAAATCCGTCCTGTTCTAAAAACGCTGTCAGCTCGCGCACGGAGCTCTCCTGCGCGAACACCCCGGCCTGAATCCAGCTCAGCGACGATGAGCCCTGATCGTCAGAAATCACCGATGCCGCCGATTCCGGCTGCGTGCCGGGCGTAACGGTGACCTCCAGCGAATCCTCAGGCGCCGAGCTTGTTTCACTGATCCGCGCAAACAAGCCGAAATACAGAACGCAGAAGCCCAGCGACAACAAGACGGCCATCATGGTTACAATCGAACTTTTTTTCATTTGGCTTCACCTCTGGTATCAGCCTATGAGAAACATGACCGGTTCAGTCAGACCGCTCACTTACAATATTCGCTGAAAATTCGATTTCGCCTGCCTCAAAAACGAAAAAAAGGAGATTTTTTCCTATTTTTCTCCTTTTTCCATGTTTTCTTTCTGAAACAAGCTTGTTTTTAAGGCTTCCGGGTCGTCGGATGCCGCCAGCGCCAGCGTGATAATCCGCGCCAGCAGCGGTTCGATTTTCTCCGGTTTACCCCTGTGATCGTCAAACTGAACCTGTTCGATCAGCTCCGCACTGGTCACCGCCAGCTGTTTGATCGCGTTATACCGATCCATGCGCACGCTCCTTTTCGTTTCGTTCTAAAATCATCGCCACAGCCTGGGCAAACGCGCCTTCCTCGCAACTGCCCAATACGTGATCGACCTGTTTTTTAACCGTCTCCACGGCATTGGACGGCGCAAACGACAAGCCGGCTTCCGCTAACATTTCCCGATCATTGTTGCCATCGCCGATTGCCGCCAGCGCCTGCAGCGGAATGTCATGACGACCGCACAGCTGCTTCAACGCCAGCGCCTTGTGCACGCCCTTTGGCGTAACGTCGAGAAAGCCCGGGCCGGAGCGCGTCAGGGTCACATCCTTCAGGACAGCGCGGGCCTGAAGCTCAATTTCATCCAGCTGCCTGGGATCGCAAGTCAGTCCCGCCATACACGCCGGCTTAGTCATGTAGGAAAAGAAATCGGAACCGACGACGAGAAAATCAATCCCGACGACGGTGCGGTCGCTGTCTAAAGAAGCGTCGTAGCCGTCGGCGATCATCAGATCTTCCTGCTGCACCGCCAGCGTCACGCCTGGATGTGCGTCGGAAAACTGCTTCAGCGTTTTAATTTGATCGAGGGTTAAGCTGTGCAGCACCGTGCGGATACCGCGGCGGCAGTCGATCAGCTCTGCCCCGGCGGAGGCGATGATCATCCCGCCTTTTTCCCGCATGCCCAGCTGAGCTTCCAGCTTACGCACCCCGGCGTAAATCCGCGCCGTCGCAAGAACCAGTTCGACGCCCTGGCTGCGCAACGAATCCGCCGCTTTCAGATTTATCTCGGGAATCGCACAGGTTTGATGAGAAAATAAAGTATTGTCAATATCTGACGCTAACATTCGGATCATAGACTTCGCTCCTTGCTTTCCAGGTTTTGCCCGGCTGTCCTTGAGGGCAGGATCATTCAATCGTAACTCTGCTTTTCACTATATCATAAAATTTTGCCGGCGCGAAGTCCCGCACTTCCCTCAAATGCAAAAAAATCCTGAAGCCTCGTTAGAAGCGGTCAGGATTTCTTGATTCTATTTTATACTTTTGGTTCTATAAATTTTGGTGTTGGTGGAAACCAACGCCTTTTTTTCTTGAGCATAAAAAAAAGAGACATAGGTAAGAATTTCCGTTACAATAAAATCACCACAAATTACA
>ERZ507044.499-NODE-499-length-13462-cov-12.5191_pt1 | contig 13462 bp, 8 predicted proteins | sample MGYA00512870_ERZ507044 | MGnify/ENA metagenome assembly ERZ507044
AGATGCTTGTTTTATTGGCAGGCAGCCCTGGAACTGGAAAAAGTTATTTACTGAACCTGTTGAAGACACGTTTTCCTGATCTTTTCGCTCTTACGCCAGATGAAATCAAAGAGTGCTATGCCGAATCCCTCGGCTTTGATTCATTGGCAGAAAAAGCCCAGATCGAAAAGCAGTATGTTTGGCCTTTTTACTATCAGGCATTGGGTTTGTACATGTCTTTAGGAAAACGCTTGGTGGTCTCGGAATACCCCTTTAGTGAAAAGCAGAAGCCCTTGCTGACTTTTCTCGCCCAAAGCTATGGCTATGACTGCTTGACCATACGTTTGACAGCTTCTTTTGAAACCTTATGGGAAAGACGTTACTTACGTGATCGAGCGGATGACCGCCATTTGAGTTTTATCATGGAACGGTACCATTACGGGGATGTACTGGAAGATAGACAAGCTGCAACCAACCATATAACCAAAGAAGCGTTTCGGCAAATCATCACTGATCGCCGTTACGATGACTTTCAGTTAGGAGCGCTTATCGAAGTCAATGTGGAAGATTACGAGCAAGTGGATTATCGCCCGTTGATCGAGCGAATCGCTGAACAACTCAATGACTTAAATTGAAGAAAAACAGGCGCTACACCTGAAAAGGGCAGCACCTGTTTTTTTAGTCTAATCCCAAAAATTTCGAAGTTCCTTGGTTTTGGACTTGGAGGATTTCGGCTAATACTTTGGCATCAAATTGCCCCTCTTTATTGGCAGAATAGACATTGACCTTGAGCTGGTAGTCGGGCAAAGCATAGTTTTCAAGACTTGCTTCAAGATGCGCGACCGCTTGTTTCGAGAGTGGTTCACCGACGAGTTTTAATTCAAGGGATTGTTTCTGCTCATTAAGTGTTTGCTCCAGCAAATAATGTTCCCCCAGTTTGGCTTCTACAAAACGCTTGGCATGGTATTCCACGATGGTGGTTTGGATCGTCGTATAAACGAAGAAACTCCCAATGACCGTGATCGGTAAGGCAACCACGGCAAACTTCCACCATTTTTGGTGACGGAAATCCCCATACTGCAACAGCCAGATGGTAATGAACAAGGAAAAACAAATCAAAAAGGAATTGGTGAAAAAGAGTTGAGCGGATTCCCATGAAATCGAATAGTCTTTGATCGACAGCCCATAACCCGTTACACAAAGCGGCAAAATCAGGGACGTCCCGATGGAGACCCCGATAATGACATCGTTGTCGCGGCCCCTGACTTTGGCAAATGCCAGTGCTGAACCACCGATCAATGCGACGCAAATATCCCAAATCGTCGCAGACGTTTGGGTGATGATTTCAGGTGTTGTATCTTTGACTGGCGTGAGTAAGAAAAAGGCAAATGAGATGATTAGTACGATGATGACTTGGATGCTAAAGACCAGCAGTCCTTTTTTAACCAAACGTAAATGGGAAAGACCTAAACCAAAGCCGATCCCGTTGATCCCATTTAAAAGTGGCGAAATCAACATCGCCCCGATAATCGTTGTCGTAGAGTTGTAATTCAAACCAATCGAAGCAATCAGCGTTGCACAAACTAAAAGTGCATAGACGAGCATCGTTTGGTCCATATCTTTTTGAATTTTTCCAATCAATTGTTCTTTGGAAACTAAATCAGGCGTTAAGTTCACCTTCATCATCCTTTCTGAGAAAAATCATTCTACTCTTTTCATTGTCCCTTAAATCGACTGATTTTACAAAAATCTGCGTTTATTAGGCGTTGGCAGCCATGAGAATTCAAGGATTGGGTTGCCAATCTTTTGCAAAACAGCCGATTTCCTCTAGAATAAGAAGCATAACAGAGAAATGGAAAAGGCGGGGAATGGATGAAAGATTATTTTGCGCAATACAAACGCCTGTTATCGATCGCTGAAGCAGGTTTGTACTATGGCAAAGATGTGTACGATAAGGAACGTTATCAAGAAATCAAAGAGTTGGCATTGCATTTGATGAGTACCGTCGTGGATCAAGACGCAGCTGCGTTGACCCTTTTAACAGAAAATAATGAGGGCTATCCTACGCCTAAAGTCGATGTACGAGCATTGATCCAAAAAGATGAAAAAATTTTGCTAGTGGAAGACAGCCTGACGAAAGAATGGTCACTGCCGGGTGGCTATGCAGAAATTGGTTTGACACCACGGGAAAACATCAAAAAAGAAGTGCTGGAAGAAACCGGCTTGCTAGTAGAGGTCAAAGAGCTACGTGCAATTTTTGATACGAATCTAAGACCAGACATTCCGCAAGTGTTTCAATACTATAAGTTGGTCTTTGCCTGTGAGGTTCTGGCAGGGGACTTCATCAAAAATAGTGAAACCTCCAACAGCGATTACTTTGCGTTGAACGAGTTGCCAAAGCTTTCCATCAAGCGCACCACCAAGGAACAGCTGAAGCAATTGGTGAATGAGAAGTCGTTACACGTGGATTAGAAACAACTAAGGGTAAGATGTTGGAAAAAGCGTTTTATTGGTTTTTTTAACCGGATAATATTTACTTGCAGATAAAGTTGGTTTATGATTGATTTCGTCGTTTTCATTATAAAAAATCAAGCAATCGTGATACCTTTGCTTGATTGCTGGAGGAGTAAAAATGAAGAATCAAATCAATTCCTTTTTTGGGCTGGATGCCCTACAAACAACGGTCAAACGAGAAATCTTAGCTGGATTTACCACCTTTATCTCAATGGCCTATATTTTATTCGTCAATCCAACGGTCCTTGGGGCATCTGGGATGGACGAAGGTGCCGTCTTTACGGCAACGGCGTTAGCCAGCGCATTGGGCTGTATCTTGATGGGGGTTTTAGCAAAATACCCGATCGCTACGGCACCCGCATTAGGGATCAACGCTTTCTTTTCTTATTCAGTCTGTATTGGAATGGGGGTTCCATGGCAAACAGCATTAGCCGGTGTGTTTATGGCATCACTGATTTTTATCGTGATCACGATCTTCAAATTACGGGAGCTGATCATTGATGCGATCCCTGCTGATTTAAAATATGCCATCTCTGGCGGGATCGGTCTGTTCATCGCCTTTTTGGGATTGAGCGAAGGCGGGATCATCGTTTCTGACGATTCGACCCTTGTGGCGCTAGGTTCATTGAGTGTTGGTACGACGTGGCTGACGATTTTTGGTTTAGTGATCACTGCCGTCTTGATGGTTCGCCGAGTTCCTGGCGGAATTTTTATCGGGATGGCCGCAACAACTGTTTTAGGTCTTTTGACTGGCTTGATCCAAGCACCATCCAGTATCGTTTCTGCTGCACCAACTATTTCGTCCACATTCTTAGTGGCGCTAAACCATGTAGGAGACATCAACTCCCTGCAAATGTGGGTCGTAGTACTGACTTTCTTACTCGTCACTTTCTTTGATACTGCAGGCACCTTGGTGGGACTTGCCAATCAAGCGGGTTTTATGAAAGACAACAAAATGCCGCGGGTCGGCAAAGCACTTGCTTCTGACTCCACCGCCATGCTCGCTGGTTCTTTATTAGGGACCTCACCAGTAGGCGCATATGTGGAATCCTCCGCTGGGATCGCCGTGGGCGGTCGTTCTGGCTTGACTGCCGTGACGACTGGAATTTTCTTCTTGTTCGGCTTGTTCTTTTCACCATTGCTATCCGTTGTCACCTCTCAAGTGACCGCACCAGCACTGATCGTCGTAGGTGTATTGATGGCGCAATCGCTGCGAGAAATCAAATGGCACGAAATGGAAATTGCAATCCCAGCCTTCTTGATTCTATTAGGCATGCCGTTGACCTACAGCATCTCCGATGGGATCGCGTTGGGCTTCATCTTTTACCCAATCACCATGTTAGCAGCCAAACGCGGCAAAGAAGTCTCACCGATCATGTACGGCTTGTTCTTTGTCTTTCTTGGGTTTATGTGGATTTTGAATGTGTGAGAGAGACGTTTATCAATTATAAAAGAAAGAACAGTTAAGCTTGTGGCTTAGCTGTTTTTTTATATTGAGAAAAAGAGTTGATAAATACAAACTAAAAAAAGTAGAACAGTGTTTATTAAAGCGATGGATGCTGAGTAGTAGTTTTTTTCATTTTTTAAAAATACGAGGAGCGGTTAAGGCATTCTATTTTTCACCTAACATTTATGTGATTTTATTCTGGTTTAAAAAAACGAATCATTGATTCTAACTTATAATTTTCTTCAATCAAATGGTAGCACATGCAAAAGGAAAAGGTTTGGCGTAGCTGATTTTGTATAGGTTTTCTTACTTCAATTGTTCTTTGTTTAGATTAGATAAATAACGCCTTCTATTCAGCAGTAATCGTTTTGATATTTTTTGACTAGAGTCTTTGATCAATAGCAAAAAAATATTCATTTACAAGTGACGTTCACATCATTGAGAAAATGTAGTAAGTTAGAAAAGGAATGAAAAAATGATTATGGGTTAAAAATACATGGTATGATTTTCTATAAAGTTGGGAGGTGTTAGGATGAAAGATCTGCAGTTAAAGTTTATTGTTGATCCAACAACTATTCGCTGGTTTCGTATATTGAATCTTTTTGAGCGGACACAAAAAGCGACTAAGGGTCAATTAGCTAAACTAAATGAGGTTTCAGAACGGACGATTTTAACTGATATAAATAAGCTAAAGGAGTATTTTTCTGATAGTGCGCAAATTGTTTCAACGAACAATGGGTACCTTTTCGAAAAAAAGAACTCCCTTCGATTTATTGAACAAAAAGAAAAACTATTGCAAAATGAAATTTTGTTTGAATTATTGGGAAACGTTTTCTATGGAGAGCTAGAGGACGTAGCGGAATTAATTGACCGATTTCACATATCAGAAACGTCATTTCGACGCTATTTAAGACAAATTGAGCCGGTTCTTAAAGAATACGGATTAAAACTATCACTCACTCCAATTGATTTAAAAGGCGATGAAGCAAACATCCGAAAGTTTTTCAAAGATTTTTACTATGAAGGGGAAATGACCCCTCATACGTTGGTTCCTCCAAAAGAGATTCATGAATTGATCTATCAAACTTTTTTATCTAAAATCAAAGAAATTACGATTGGTACAGGTACTTCTCCAAATGAATTTTACTATAATTTATATATTGCTATCGAGCGAGTACGCCAGGGAAAGAGGATCAATGTACCAACAAATCTTTATAAGAGTGTTAGGAATAACAAGGATTTTCTTAATTTATTCTTGATTCAGCAAAGAATTCAAAAGATCTATCAAGTGGAATTATGTGCAGATGAGCTCTGTTGGCTATTTTTAGTAACGATTGCCAAACGGCCTTTTGATCAAATAGACCAAGATAAGGTATTCTGTAAGCAATTGCAGCGCATTGATTCTTTTGCTCATTTAACTGAAAACTATCTCAAGAATTGCTCGCCTGAGTTGTACACATCAGAAATTTTATGGATCTATCGTGCGTTCTTCCTTTCTAGGTACGTGAATCATCTAATTTCACCAGTTCAAAATAGAATAATGTCAGAAATCATAGAGAAAACAAAACATGAATGCAAAAAATCATACATCAACAATCATCACTTTTTGCGCTCCTTTTTCGCTGAATCAGGAATAACAGAAGACTTTTTGGAAGATATTACGACGAGCTTAACTTTGCTGGGAGAAAGATTGAAAGAACAGTATTTGTACAAAAGCAAGAGAATTGTTTTTTTATTAGAAGGCGATCTGTATGTCTGTCAATTGATAAGATCGCGAGTATATCAATACTTTGGTGATCGTCATCAAATCTTTTTTATTACGATTCCAGCTTTGACGGAAGAATTCTTAAACCAAGAAGATATTGATTTAATTGTGACAAACTACAGTGAATACTTGACAGAGTATAAGGTGAGCACCAACTGCCTATTATTGAAAACAGTTCCAGATAAACAAGATTGGGAACTCTTATTCAAAACGATCGAACCAAAAATGTTCGAACTTATAAAATAATTAAACTAATAAACCTATTTTTTACCTATTCAGAAGGAAAGAAAGCCTTTTGCATAGGTTTTTTTTATACTTAATTTCCCCCTAGGGTGAAAAACATGATTTTTTTATTAAAAAACATCCTTATATACTTTTGTTTAGAACTTCCAAGCTCGTGATAGATTATTCTACCAATTCAGCAGTGCCTGCATGAATAATTATTTTTCATGTTTCAAGAAGTTTACGTTAAAAAGAAAAGGAGTGTTAGGGAAGTGATACGCAAGTTAGGTTACATAATGTTGGTCATTGCAATGACTCTAGGACAGCCGCTCACTGTATTTGCTAATACAGTAAAGGATGGCTCTCAAAACGACAGCTTAGAAAATAATTTGGAAATGACGGATGTTTCTGTTGCTGAAGGATTTCTAAGTGAATTGGCGGATGGAAATGCAGATCGTTATGAAGAAAGGCAATTGATAGAAGACGATCAACCGTCGACAGCAACTGAAGAAAACATAAGTACCAATGGATCTGGGGAACATACCGAAACAGACAGTGGTATAGAGGCAGATTCATCTGAAAGCTCTTCTGAGGAAAGCTCCAGTGAAGCTACATTAGATAGTAGTACAGAAGACAGTCATGAAGAATCAGTAGATAGTAGTGCAGAAGACAGTAGTAAGGAAGACAGTCATGAAGAGTCAGATGAAAATGTGGAAGGCGTATGGGGAACTGTTCCGTGGACGTGGGATGAAGAAACGAAAACAATTGTGCTAGAAGAAGGGGCAGCCGGCACGTCAGCCACAGCACCTTGGAAAACCTACACGAATGTTGTTCAAATCTCTGTTAATGGCAAGGTTATTTTTCCAGAAGACGTTTCATGGTTGTTTGGATCACCGCAAGCGCAAGCGGCAGAACGTCTAACAGATTTGCTGACGATTGAGCATGCAGGAAATATCGATGTGTCAAATGTGACAAACATGGATCGCATGTTTCATGGCGTTACTACACTAAAAAATATTGATGTATCAAATTGGAATGTATCGAATGTGACGGACATGAATGGAATGTTTGGACAAACCAGATCTTTAGCAAGCTTAGATGTGTCAAATTGGGATGTATCAAATGTACAAAATATGGGAGGAATGTTTAATTCAGCAGAGTCTTTAACGAGTTTGGATGTTGCAAGTTGGGACGTATCAAGCGTGACGAATATGCGTAGCATGTTTGGTCTAGCCAGATCCCTATCCGACTTAGACCTTTCAAACTGGGATGTTTCGAGTGTAACAAACATGTCGGATATGTTTGGAGTAGCGACTTCATTAACCACGATTGATGTGTCAAACTGGGACGTGTCGAATGTCACATCGATGTTGAGGATGTTTAGTTCGGCTAGAGCGTTAACGAGTCTTGATCTTTCGAGTTGGGATGTAACGAATGTTACAAATACAAATAATATGTTTGAATCAACTCAATCTCTACGTGAGCTGACCTTAGGTGAGAAATCAATTTTTGCTTCAAACGTAAGATTGCCAAGAATCAACGCAGGTCTACCCTACTCAGGAAGATGGATAGAGCATATCAATGATGGGGGGGATAACGGTTCAACTCCAGTAATTTATGCTTCATCTGATGAGTTTATGAATCAGTATGATGGCAGTAACCCAGGGACATATGTTTGGGAAAGGTTAATTTCAGCACCAGTGACTATACGGTATGAAGATACTGAAGGAAATGAATTATCCGAACCAAACATATTAAATGGGGAGGTGGGAGAACGTTACACAAGTGAACCCAAAGAGATTCCCGGTTGGTCTGTTATAGAAACACCAGCTAATGCATCAGGTAGATTTACAGAAGAAGAACAGGAAGTCATTTATGTTTATGAGCGATCAGATTCTTTAGTCAGAGGAACGTGGGGAACCGTTCCGTGGACATGGGATGAAGAAACTCGAACAGTTGAGCTAGAAGAAGGAACAGCCGGCGCACCACACACATCTCCTTGGCGAACAAGCTATAGAAATGTTGCTCGAATTGTTGTAAATGGTACGGTCGTTTTTCCAGCCAACTCAGCATACATGTTTTCTGGGCATACTTTAGATACACCATTAACAAGTTTGGAGACAATCGAGAATGCAGAGAAAATCGATGTCTCGAATGTAACAAACTTTGGTTACATGTTTCATAGAGCTAGCGCTTTACGCTCCGTAAATGTCTCAAATTGGGATACTTCTAATGGAACAATCATGAACTATATGTTTAATGGAAACAGCAGCTTAACTGAATTGGACGTTTCAAATTGGGATACATCTAATGTTACAAGTATGTTCTTTATGTTTCAAAATGCGAGTCAATTAACCGAGCTGGATGTCTCCAATTGGAAAACAGGCAATGTCACGAATATAAACAACATGTTTAATGGTGTTAGAAGAGTGACCAAGTTGGATGTCTCAAATTGGAATACCTCTAAAGTAGAAGGGATGCAGGGGGTCTTTCAAAATACTGCTAGCTTAACAGAAATCGATGTCTCGAATTGGGATACCTCTAAAGTAAAACGAACAGATTATATGTTTTACAACAATTTGACCGGTGACTGGGTCAGTAAATTGACTACGATTGATGTCTCAAATTGGGATACTTCTAATATTGAAGATATGTCGTCTATGTTTGGGGGAGCTAGAAACTTAGTTCATTTGGATGTCTCGAATTGGGACACCTCAAGTGTTAGTAGTATGCGTAATTTATTTGAAGTAACACCGAAAATAGAAGAATTAGACTTATCAAATTGGAACACAAGTAATATGGATTCTTCTACTTCTACAAACGCTAATGCTGGAGGGATGTTTAGAGGAATGAACGGCCTCAAAAGATTACATTTAGGAGAGAAGACGACCTTTTTAAATCTTGCTGAAAATCGTCGGCCTAATTTACCGGAGAATGTGATGCCTGCCGACTTGTATACAGGTAATTGGATCTTTGAAAAAGACCTTGAGGGAAATCTTTCAACCGAACATTTAACCCTGACACCAACTAACTTTTTTCATGAATATGACGGAAGCAAGACTGGTACTTATGTGTGGGAAAAAAAGGAAGCACAACCAGTTACAGTTCGATATGAGGATGTCGATGGGAATCCATTGTCAACTGAGACAATTTTAAACGGTACGATAGGCCTTCCTTATGAAACTGAAGCAAAGGAAATACCAGGCTGGTCCTTGACAGAAACACCGAGTAACGCTTTTGGAACATTTACCGCAGAACCGCAAGAAGTGATCTATGTTTACGACCGCTCCGATGCGGAACCAGTGACAGTCAAGTATGAGGACACTGAAGGAAAACAACTTTCGGAGCCAACGATATTAAGAGGGAAAGTCGGGTTGCCATACGAGAGCGAACCCAAAGAAATTCCAGGGTGGTATGTGCCAGAAACACCAAGCAATGCTCATGGAATTTTTAGCGAAGACCCACAGGAAGTGCTCTATGTTTACGATCGATCGGATGCAGCACCTGTAACCGTCAAGTATGAGGATGCCGAAGGAAATCAACTTTCGGAACCAACGATATTAAGCGGAAAAGTCGGGTTGCCATACGAGAGCGAACCCAAAGAAATTCCAGGGTGGTATGTGCCAGAAACACCAAGCAATGCTCATGGAATTTTTAGCGAAGACCCACAGGAAGTGCTCTATGTTTACGATCGCTCCGATGCGGCACCAGTGACGGTCAAGTATGAAGATGGCGAAGGAAGCCAACTTTCGGAACCTACGATATTAAGCGGAAAAGTTGGCTTACCATACGAGAGCGAACCAAAAGAAATTCCAGGGTGGTATGTTCCAGAAACGCCAAGCAATGCTCATGGAATTTTCGGAAAAGAAGCGCAAGAAGTGGTCTATGTCTATGACCGTTCGGATGCGGCACCTGTAACAGTCAAGTATGAGGATACCGAAGGGAATCAGCTCTCGGAGCCAACGATATTAAGTGGGAAAGTTGGCTTACCATATGAAAGCGAACCAAAAGAAATTCCAGGGTGGTATGTGCCAGAGACACCAAGCAATGCTCATGGAATTTTTAGCGAAGAGCCACAGGAAGTGATCTATGTTTACGATCGATCGGATGCGGCACCCGTAACAGTCAAATATGAAGACACCGAAGGAAATCAACTTTCGGAACCAACGATTTTAAGTGGAAAAGTCGGTCTGCCATACGAGAGCACGCCAAAAGAAATTTCTGGTTGGACCGTGAAGGAAATACCAGATAACGCATCTGGAACGTTTACGAATGACGTGCAAGAAGTGATTTATGTCTATCATAAAGAAAAAAATAACGGTGGGCAAAATACGCCTGAAAAAGAGAATCCAGAAAATGAGAAGGAAGATTCTAACGATCCGAAACTTCCTAATACTGGGGAAGCGATGGTTGGGCAACGAATCATGATCATTGTTGGATCGCTACTACTGTTATTTGCCATTTTCATTATCTTTGACAAGAAGAAAAAAACAAGATAATTAGTTTTTAGAATAGTCAATATAAAAAGAAAGCAGCAAAGCCCGTGCAGGTTTTGCTGCTTTCTCAAATCTAAAAAAACTTCAGAAAAATCATTCACTAAATGAAGAGGATCACGGTTTACTTTTATAGTAGATGGTAATAATCAGTAAAAAGTGGAAAGGAGTTCAATTGAATTGATGTTTTCGACGAAAAAAGAATATAACGAATATTTTCTAGAAGAGATTAGATCTCTGCCAAGAGAGAAAGACATGCTGGAAGACTACTTAAAAAAACAACTGGAACGGTTAAATCAATTGATAGATGAAATTTCGAAAGAAACGTTTTGGAAGGTTTTTCCTAAAATTCTTGGGATTGATGCGAAACTGAGTCTATTAGCTGATTTATCAAAGTATGAGGATTTTTCAGAAGCCGACATTATAAGAATTATTGAAAGTGATTATCAAAATTATTTTAAAGAATTGTGTGGGTACGATCTTAGTATGCAAACGAAGTATTCAATGGTATTTAATGCCTGCTGAAAAATAGTAACTTATCGAAAAAAGCATCGGGGTTAAGATGGACCGTGGGTAGAGGTGACTTAAAGTAAAGTTAAAGTACGATTTCAACTAATAAAAAACCAGTTAAGCGCAGCTTAGCTGTTTTTTTTATTATATGCCGCTTGCTATAAAAATGATCAGAATCGAATAACGGTTAAATATCTAAGCCAGGACGTCTTTTTTTTGAATTTCCTTTCCAGCCGAAGGGGCAAAGTCGATCCAAGCGATAGTCGCTTTTTGGAAATGTATGTTTGAACATTAGTTACTAAAAAATCATTCTCCCTTCAGATGAAAGGTCTTCCCACGCATCTTTTTCATAAAACTCTGATTCCACTCCACCATTAAAAGGATCTTCAATTTTAGGAACAAGAATGATCGTCCCATCCTCTGCGTAGACAACAATATATTCTTGGTTTTCAGGAGGATTTTTTCCGTTATCAGAAGGAAGCGTAACGACGATGGAATTGCCTTGTAGACTTGATTTAGTAATAAGCATAGTATCACCTCTTAGAGATAGTATACCTTGCAATACTATGGAAGGAGAAGACAACAGTGAGATTTAATGTATTTTGAACCCATCAAAAGTTCAAAACGTACTTTACATAAGATAGATAAGAAACCGCAATGAAATATTGTTTGAAAAGATGGATGAACATCTCAGAAAAATAGATGTTAGATTTTAAGCAGAATTACGAAGTTTTTTAGATGGATCATTTATGGCATACCAATGATCAGGGTATTAAAGCAACGAAAAAGTGAAGCTTCATTCCAAAACCGCCCATCCCAACAATTTTCACGCAAAACCTGCGCTTTTCTTTCTGTTATTGTTATAATAAAAGAAAACGCAAAGGTGGGAAATCATGACAACGATCAAGGACATTGCTGAAAAGGCGGGAGTAGCGAAAAGTACGGTTTCCCGCTATCTGAACAATGGCTATATCAGTGAAGAAAAGCGCAAAAAAATTGATCAGATCATTGCTGAAACTGGCTATCGTCCTAATACATTTGCTCGATCGCTGAAAGCCCAAGACACGAAATTGCTGGGCGTGATCATTCCTCGGCTGAATTCACCATCGACAAATGATGTGTTGAAAGGGATCGATATGACGGCACGGGAAAACGGCTATCAAATGCTGATCACCAACTCTGATCAAAGCGATGAGCGGGAACTAGAAAATATCGAAATGCTGGTTAAACAAAAAGTAGCAGGGATGATCCTTTTTGCGCGCAAAATCACGCCGCAGCTGCAAGCGGTGCTGGCAGAGGTTCCTATGCCTGTTTTATTGTTAGGCCAACAGTTAGCTGGCATTCATTCCATCGTCCATGAAGATTATCAAGCGGGTAAAACCATGGCAGAATATGCAGTCAGCGCTGGCCACCGACGTTATTTATTTGTTGGGGTCAGCGAGAATGATTATGCGGTAGGTGTCTTGCGAAAAAAAGGATTTCTTGATGTCTTAGCACAAACCCCCAACGTCAAGGTGGACTTTATCGAAACGTCTTTTTCAAGAAGGGAAACGTACCAAAAAGCCCTTGTGTTCTTGAAGGATCAACCGGCAACGTACATCGCCTGTGCTACGGACAATATTGCTGTTGCTGTACTAAAAGCCGCCCATGAACTAGGGTACCAAGTGCCGCAAGACTTTTCCTTGAACGGATTTGGCGGCTATGATTCGACGGATTATGTCTATCCGACCATCACAACGACCCAATATCCCTATGTCCAATTAGGCATCGATGCCGTCTTAACGATCCAAAAACTAACACAAGGGGAAGAGGTTCCTGAAGTGATCGAATTACCAAATCGATTAGTGGTCAAACAGTCGACTGCCAAGCGTGAAAAGCAGGAGCAATAAAGCAAACATTTTTCGAGAAAACAGAACGTCCAGTTGCGGCGTTCTGTTTTTTTTATTTTCTTTGCTTGCAATTGCAAACGGTTTCTGTTAATCTACAAATGTAGAACCGGTTCCACAAATGAACCGACGATCAAAGGAGTGGGAAAAATGAAGGAACAAAAAACGATTGACCAAGTGTTAGAAGCTGTTGGCGGCAAAGAAAATGTCAAAAACTTTGAACACTGTGCCACACGTTTGCGCTTGATTTTGAAAGACGATCAGTTAGTAGATAAAGACAAAGCGGAAGCAGTTGAGGGCAGCAAGGGCTATTTTTTCAACACGGGACAGCATCAGTTCATTTTTGGAACAGGAAAAGTCAATGAAGTTTATCAAGCCTTCGCTGCAGAAATGGGCAATGACGCCTCCGCTGATAAAGCTGGCTTCAAAGATGATGTGTATTCGAATCTGTCACCCGTCCAAAAAGTTGTCCGCACGTTGTCAGATGTCTTGGTGCCATTGATTCCAGCTTTGGTAACGACGGGGCTTTTGATGGGGATTCGGGGATTATTGACCGAGTTGGGGGTCACTTATAGTGCTGACTGGTTAGCTATGTTTGAAATGTTAACGGATACAGCGTTTGCCTTTTTACCTGTTTTGATCGCCT
>ERZ507044.505-NODE-505-length-13154-cov-11.2373_pt1 | contig 13154 bp, 6 predicted proteins | sample MGYA00512870_ERZ507044 | MGnify/ENA metagenome assembly ERZ507044
CTGCTTCACTTGGATTGTTGAATGGTCCAGGTCCGTAGCCAGTATGCACATAGAGGTTATAAGGAGAGTCAACTTGAGTGTCCTCATAAGTAACTAGCTCTTTGTGCTCGCCTAACGCATATAGAATCGAAATATCCGATTGCAGCGGCATATCAATTGCTAAGCGATTGAAGAATACCTGTGCGATATTTTTACGATCTTCTAGCTTACTACCTTCTTTTTCAACAAGTGATGCTAAAGTAAGGACTTCTTGAACGGTCATTTCTTTTTGAGCGATTTGATCGAAATATTTCGACATGACCGCATTTGATTTATCCACCATTTGAGTAACGACTTCTTCTAGGGTATTCCCTGTATAGTAGTCATAAGTCGCTGGGAACAAGTATCCTTCGAGTCGGTAACGTACACCTTGTGCATCGCCGGCACTTGCTAAAAGATCAGGATAGGTTGCTTTCATTTTTTCAAAGAACTCGTCACTTTCCATCAAAGCTAAAAAATCATCTTTCGAGATATTCGTTGCTTCCGCTAGAGCATCACCGATTTGATCTACATCAAATCCTTCAGGTATGGTGACTTTGGCGTCAGAGGTGACCGATCCTTCGCCATTTTGCAGCATCTTCGCTATTTGATCCAATGTCATACTTGGCGCAAACTGATAATTTCCCGCTTGAAATCCAGTTAAATTATTGAATTTCGTATAATAGTTAAAGATCATACCACTTTTAATGATATTGTCTTCTTCCAATATTTCTCCAATTGCTTTGTTGGACGATCCACTAGGGATCTCAACAGCGACAGTTTCCGTGTCATCAGGGTTCAAAGGCTGTAGCCCGGATGATACATAACGATACATTGAAAATCCTAAAACTCCACCGATAACGAGCAAAGCAAGGACTACGATCAAAACGATCCGATTGACAATCCGGTCTTCTTTTTTGCGTTGCTGCTTGCGCAATTGCGTTTCTCCACCTTCAGCTATGGGTACTTCTTCTACTGCTGCCCTACGACTTGCAGCAGTTTGCTTTGCTTTTTTATTTTTGGTCTTTCCACTTGCAGTTCGCGAACCCACCTCTTCTTGAGGCTGTTGAATAGGACGCTCGTTCAAACCTTGGTCTTCCTGGGTTTGATCTGATTGAGGTTGCTTTAAAGCTCCTAATACTTCGTCTTTAAAGGATTTATCCTCTGGATGTTGTTTACTCAAAACAACTCCTCCTAACTTTCGTAATACTGGCTTGTACCATTATACACGAAAGTTAGGAGGAGTGGAATAGAATTAATTTCTAATTCGTTTCATTCTAAAGTAAAAAAGATTATATGAAAAACATTTTTATATTTTTTTGAACTGATTAATAATAATATAGCTTAAACTAATAATGAAAGTTATTCCTGAAAGGAATAAAGAAATCTTAATAGTCAAGGGAATCGGGTAAGAGACCCTAATTGCACGTACTTCACCTGCATTTAACTGGATTGTACCGATATCCGTTGTTCTTACATCAATAGGTTTTCCAGATGAAAGATCTTTAATCACAGTACCTTCGTATTTAAATATAGGAACGTTGACAATCTTATCATCATCTGATTCCCAAGAAACGATTATATCTCCGTTTAATACCTTTTTCTCAAAATTGGGATTTGGATTAATTACATATTCCCAATATTTGGAATATGGATCAAAGTGTTCAAAATCTTGGTTACTCAGCGGTTCTTTTAATGGTAAGTAATCAGAGGTCCCTTTTCTTACAACATCCAATACTTCACCCAGATTGTTACTTCTAATGACATTTCTTAATTCTTTGGCTGATAAGTTTGATGGCTTTTTATTTGGTGAGGCCAACACATTTTCAGAGTTCCACTCCGTCATTCGAGACATCACTCTGTCTTGTGCAATCGAAATTGAAAACAAGGTTGCTATCCCTAATACTATTAGTACCATTTCTTTCTTTAAATATTTGCAGGCATATTCAAAAGTAACTAATAACAAAATTGTCGGCACGATAATGAGCCTTGATGGAAATTGTAAGAATGATTCCAACGCCGGGAATAATTTCGAGAAGATATTCCATGGAAAGAAACGACTTGATAGTAGTAAAAATATACTTCCAGTAGTCATTAAAATTTTTGTTGTATTATTTATATGTCTCCAATTAATAACTAAATTGATTACTTGGAAAAAGAACAAAGAACTCAGCACAATTCCAATATTCGCTTGTCCATTTCCCTTTTCTGGTAAGAAATACACTGCATTTTTTAATAAGTCTAACGGAACTGTTTGTAAAAGTTGATTATCCTTTAAAAGATAAAACATTCCTAACCAAACATTTAAACTTAATAAAATAGCTATCCCTACAGAAAAGATCATGCTTAACAAGAATTCTTTTTTTAAAGTAGTTTTTATGAAAGCATATATCACACAAGGTAGCAGAACCAAAGTTGCTAGGAGTGAGGAAAACACATGGGTTTGTAATAAGACTCCCATACTCAATCCTAAACCTAACACAGAAAAATTTTGTTTTTTATCTACTAACATCTCGATCCCATAAAATATGACATATGGAATGAGCATATTTCCAATACCTGTAAAAGATCCTGCAGTATTCCAAGAGGCAACAAAATAAGTACCCATATAGATAGCACCCGAGAGAATTGCTAAAACGTCACTAACTGATAATTTTTTTGCAATACGATAGACACCATACGCACCAATAACGTTAACAAAAAAAGATGTGATTAACTGAAACTTAACCCAGCTTCCCGAAAGCAATAAGACTGCACCCAGTATATATGACATTCCTGGTCCATAAAATGCATTCACAATTCTTGCAGATTGTTGATAGGAAAACAAAGAGATAAAGTAATTGAAGTCCCCAGTCTTTAGTTGCATCATAGTCTCATAGATTCTATTCATATGGAAAATAGAATCAACGCCGAGAATATAACCTTTTGAAAATATTTGAGGACTTTGAATAATTATCGATAAAATAGCAAATATCACCCAAATAATTATACCCTTTTTCCATCCTGTAACCTTGTTTAAATACATATTACAACTCCTTACAAAAAATACTAATCTTTGAAAATTTTTTCCCAAGTATTTAACGCTTTTTCTTCATACGATGAAAACATAAACTTTTCATTAGGCAAAATATTTTTAATACCTAGATTAAACCCTCGAATCAAGCCATCAATCGAATTTTCAACTACTATTGTTTTATTTGACCCATCTAAGATTTCCAATGTTTCCGATACATCAGTCATTATCACAGGTGTATTCACAGCTAGTGCTTCTAATACAACCATTCCTAACCCTTCATATCTACTACTAAAAATAAAATATGATGCTTTTTTCAATAAATTATAAGGATTTCCCAAATTCTGCAAGAGATAGATAGAATCCTTTTTTTTACTACTGTTAATTTTATTTATGATTGTTTCCTTCTCGGGACCATATGACTCAATTAAAACTAAGTATACACTTTCTTCTTCAACAGTTTCAAATGCTTTTATCAATCTATCTAGACCTTTTTGTTTTGAAAATCTACCGATGTTAATAAAAATCTTATTCGCTTTATTTTCAAACTTCTCAATTAGTTCTAATGGTATAGGATCCGTAATAGGCAAATTAGATAGCTTTTCTACTTTTTTCTTATTTATTAGGACATTACTAACAAAAGTATTAGCCTCGGGAACTAGATAATCAATTTTATTCTTTATTGTCCCACTTACGCAAATAACTTTGGTTGCTTCCTTGTAAGCTTCAAATAAAATATTCCTTTTTAAATATTTATTTAGTTCCATTTCTTTTTCTATGTCTGTATGCACAAAAATAATTGTCTTGATTCCAATTTTTTTTAGTATCCACATCCAAGATGCATATGAGCGGTCATATCCTGGATAATGAATAAAATATGAGGGGGCTAAATTAGGATACTGTCTTTTGAAATCTCTCAAATACATTTGTTCGACCAACTTTTTTGATGCTGGTTTTTCATTCATATAACTTAATGTCGCAAATGACTCCCTAATTGTTGCTTGCAATTTGCCAGCACTTATAAATGTGAAAACCCCTTTGGGAAGGTTTTTAATTTTATATTCTAACTTTTCTGGAATCATACCTTCTTGCCATGTCAATATATAGTTTCGTTTCGTTAAATCAACAGTTTCAAAATAATTTAATAAAGAAGCTGTTATTCCATTATCAGCAAGTTGATAGGCATAAATTAGAACGTTCTCCTTCTCATTCCAGTTATTTTGAACATTTATATTAGAGGATTTTTTTTCTGATAATAAAAAGTCTATAACTTGTAATGCACCATTTTCATTATCTGAATTACAATACGTTTTTATGAATTCATCATTCCTAAAACTATAATTTTGTCTCAAAGCTAAGATTAAACTTTCAGGATCTGTAACCTTCTTAAATGGAAGATCTTTTATTTTGAAGTACATTCCTCTTTCTGCTTCATACTCTTTTTCATCAAAAGTAAATAATAGAACTTCTCTCTTTGTCACTAAAAAATCAAACATTATAGAAGAATAATCAGTAATGATTTTTTCAACTGTTTGCATAAATGTATACGTTTCTTCTTTGGGAAACTTTTTCAAATGTTTAAAATTGTAAGAATCAAAATTTATTAAGTTTTCTTCGTAAGGATGGAGTTTCACAAACATCTCTTCATTATCAAGTAATAGATCATCCAGACGCTTTAAATTATCTATTAACTTATCAGAAATCATCACATTATTTGTATTTTTACCACGCCAAGTGGGCATATACAAATATCTTTTTGGTACAACTCTGTTAGCAAACAAATAAGAATTTCTTGGAGATGGAGCTATAACAATCTCATTTTTCACTATATCTTCGATGCCAAAATCTTTAATTAAAACCTTTTTAGTAAATTCATTACTGACAAATACTTTATCCGCAGAAGCCAAATTTCTTTGAATATTTCCATATCCTTGTATCTGTGTAGATTTACCTAAAAATTTTAATGGTGTTCCATGCCAAAATATATAATATTTTTGTTCAATACGTTTATTAAAAAAAGACCAAAAGGATGTATCATTTATAAGTATTTCAGCAGTTGCTAAATATTCAAAGTATTCCTTACTTAAGTGCTCAATGTTATAATTCTCGAACTCTGCAGGTAAATATGCATTTTTTCTTGTAACAATTTTAACACTATATTCCGGGTAAAATTGTAGAATATTTCTAGTTAAAGCAAAAATGTGTCCACTAAACTCCCTTCCATGGGATCCTTCGAGTAGAATCGTTTTCTTTTTTATTGGTAAGTTTCTAAACTTTAAATATCGCAACTCATTGGGAGTCATCACATTATTTTTTATTTTTTCTTTAAATTTCATCTTCGGCTCCTATAATTGTAGAATCAATATCCTTTTATTTCTTCCCTACAAGAAATAGTAACACAAAAAGCTATAATTATGAGCACGACTTGCCGTATCAACAATTATAGCTAAATGTATACGATTTTTAATTTATTTCTTTATAAAAACTTTCAATAGCTTCTTGATTGTATCTATATGGATCAAAAGAGGTAAAAATACCTTTGTAAGACCAGGCTCTTAATAAACCATTTTTAATATCTTCTGAGGAAGTTCCTTTTGTGAGTAATCCATATTCTTCATCTTGACCTAGTACATTAATATTCGCTGGTATGTTAGAAGCCAGTATTTTCATTCCTAAAGTCATTGATTCCAATAATACCATTGGCTGCCCTTCGTAATAAGATGGTAAAACAAATAGATCCGTTTCTTTAATAAAATTAAAGGGAGAACTCAGATGACCTAACATAAATACTGATCCTTCTTGATTTGTATCTTTAATACACTGAATCAGCTCTTTTTCTAAAGGACCTTTTCCTAAAATGTAAAGCCGACTCTTCGGATTTTCTAGTCTAAATTCAGCAAAAGCTTCAATCAAATTTTTCTGATTCTTTTCTGGAGATAACCTTCCCATATTCACTATATTAAAATAATTTTTGTCAAGAAACGGAACTTTTTGAAAACCTAGATCGACTTTGGGTAATACGAAATTTGTTTCTGATTTTTTTTCAGATTTATCATTTGCTTCTTTAAAGTCTTCTTCTGAAATTTCAATTACAAATTTCGAATCAATATAACCAATTGATATATCGTTATTTAAAAGTAATTTATAAAATTTATTACTTCCCACATGACTGATTTCCTTAATTTTAAAGGGCTGTTCCAAATAGTCCTCTGAAAAAGGAATACTCTCCGAACCAGTAGTTCCTTTTGGGGCAGACCATAATTCAATATTCGGTATGTTTTTGATTTTTCCATAAAAATTCGTGTTCTCAACGAAATCTGTAAAATAAACAGGTTCAATTGTTTCTAGTTTTTTTGTGCGGCGTATGAAATAACTGTTTATAGGAGAATAACGACTTGTTTCATGTATTCTCATTAAAGGTCTTGGTGATACCCACCCCAATGATTTCTGGTTATACTTCACATAGAAGTATCTTCCTGCATCTGTGTATGCAACTTTGTCAATCTCAAAATACCGATTTTTAAATGGCCGTACGTAACTAATAATTTTATCTTTTTTCGTATTAGTCTTTATGTCTTCCCAAATCGGATAATTCAAAAATCTTGATACTGTTGCAAAACCGTGGAAGTCCTCAATTCTTTGAGTATTAATTTCTTTGGGAATTACATATTTTTGGGATATCCAACCTAAATACATATTGTCAACAGAAACTTTAAAAAATAGTTCATCATCAACACAAAACGATGCATATTGGACCACTGTAGATTCTTTTGATACTTCTTTTCTAGAGAATGTTTTCTTTTGTAAGGAGTTAATATTCAATGCATACTCAATTATTCCAGAATTCTCAAACTGTAAGAAACCTCTTTTCACATTCAATTGTTGTTTCACTTCGACTACAGTCCGTTTTTCTAAAATTTTCTCGATGTTAATTGTATTATACACGTAACTCATTTGCTCATTAGTAACATAATTCTTCAAATTATTATAATTGACGTCTCTTGTCATAGGTGAAACGCTCAATAGCTTATCAAACTTATAGTATATAGAGAACAAACCATTTAAATCTTTAAACATTGGCATTTTCCCATTCACTTCTCTACGAGAATCGGAATAGAGATCATTGTGCATAAAAACTATATATTTTTTTGCATCTGCTCCTAAAATGTGCCTTCCCCAAAAGTAGCTGTAACCACTAAAATCAATCGCTACGTCAAATTTTAAGTTACCAACAAGCCTATTCATCTCTCTACGATACCCGTTTTCCGGATAATTTCTTCTTTGATTTTTCTCTACACCCTGATCAGCAAATTTTTTGTTAATTAATTTTTCTTTTCTCGTAAGAATATCAATTCCAAAGCGGAAAAGAGGCCGAATGTTTTTATTCATTGCCTTAAGATTGTTATTGATTTCCTCATTATTTGAAGGATTGCAAATAACGGTAACATCATACTTTGTATAATCAATATTGTTTGTCAAATTTAAAAAACTTGATGTTATTCCATTGTTCCTCATGCCACCAGGAAATATTAGCAGCTTTTTCTTTTTTGAATTCACTGTATGAACTTTAATCTTATCTGAAACTTGGTTGTTAAAAATGTAATCTACATATTTTTTTGTTACATGTCCATCTTCATATGGAACCATACGCTTAGCCATCTCTTCATATTTCTTTTGAAATTTAGTATGATTCATTTCTACCGATTGAATCAATTTTAGCAACTCTTCAAAGTTTTCTGCAGTAGGACCAGGTAACTCATCATTTGTCAGATACATTCCTCTTTCAAAACTGTATAAATCTTTATCCCATGCGTAAAAAATGATTGGTTTTTTTGTAACTAAGAAGTCGAAAAATATGCTTGAATAATCCGTGATGAGCACATCAGTGATAGACAAAACTTCGTTGGCATCAACTAGATCTGATATTAATAAACCAAATAATCTACTATCATTTTTTAACTCATTATAAATAAATGGATGAACTTTTACTAAAACATCATATTCATCGTAAAACTTTTCTTTTAATCTTAACGTTTCATTGACTATTTGTTCAATATCATCTGTTGCCTGATGAACATTTTGACCTTTCCAAGTAGGACAATAGAGAATTTTCTTTCTATCACCACGTAAATCTACACCAACACCCTGCAGTTTTTCATAAACAGAATCTTTATTTTGGGATAGTGTAGCGTCGATTCTAGGATATCCCCCCTCTAATATTTCTCCTGTATAAATTCCTTTTAATTTATAACTATCAATGAAAACATTAGAAGTATGTGCGTTTGGTGATAGAATATAATCTGTCATCAAAAAATTTCTTAACACATTTTGAGAATGAGAAATTGATCCCGGTATATCAAACCCCATAAACTTAAGAGGTGTACCATGCCAAGTATTAATGTATATTTGATCTGGTCTTTTAACAAAAAATGATTCAAATGTCGAATTTGAAACAAGGTATTTAGCTTTTAGGAGTGCATCTACATATTCCAGTGTGTCACGATAAACAAATTTTACTCTCTTTTTAGATGGCTCCGAAATAGTATTTTTTATGCCTTCAACGTCTTTATCAATAACCCAAATATGATTAAAGTCAGAAAATCTTTCATCTTTTGTTAAGTAGTTAAATATAGCCAATGGGGAATCTACGATTGATTTGCCATCTCTTGTTTCATATAGGATAGTTTTAGACTCAATTGGTGTGCTCTCATAATGATCTGCATAATATAGTCTCATACGATGTTTTAGATCGGGAAAAATAATCCGTTGCACGGAATTAGCTTTTGTATATATTTTCTTCAAAACCACAATTAGTTCCTCCAATAGTTATGTAAATTAACTTCATCTTTTTATTCAATCCAAAAAGATCAACTATTTAATTTACTTACTAAATAAATTTTATCTATTTCTTTTATCATTGCGCATACTCCAAACAATACTTTTACATAAAAAGATAGGAAGTTGTAAAATTCTTCCTAATCGTTTGGGGTTACTTAAAGATCGGTAGAGCCACTCCAGATGAAATTTAATAAAAATATCTGGTGCTCTTTTAACGTGTCCACTAATTACATCAAAGCTTCCGCCTACATCTTGAAAAATGGACACATTAAGTTCATGTATGTTACGAGCTAACCATTGTTCTTGACGTGGAAACCCTAAAGCAACAAAAAGTATATCAGATTTTGATTCATTAATTTGACTGATAATTTCTTTATCCTTCAATTGATTATATCCATCTATGGCTCCTGCCACAACTAAATCCGGATATGAATGTTTTATATTTTTTACAGTATCTTCTAAGATTTGCGGTTTTGCCCCGTATAAAAAAATTCGTTTATTATTTTCATTTGCATAAGCCAATATTCTTATCATTAAATCAAAACCCGTTACTCTATTAAATATACTCCCTCCAGTTAATCTTGAAACTAAAACAATTCCTATACCATCCGGGATCCTATGAGTGCTTCTCCAAATAAAATCAACGATATCAGGATATTTTTTTGATTCCGTAACAATTTGCGGGTTAATACTAATAATTGTCATTTTACGGTGTCTATCCAAGTAATTGGAAATATCTTCAATTATATTATCATACGATAAATTATCAACTGGAATTCCCATTATTAATTCAGATTTCATAAGTGACTTCAATCCATTCTATAAGTTGCTTAATAGCTTTTCCATTTGCGTATTCATTCCATATTAGATTAAAATGCTTTAAACTAGTATTTTCTTGCTTATTAATAATTTCAACAACATCTTCAATGTTCTCGACTATCTCATACTCTTCACTCATAAAAAAATCAGCTTGTAATCCAACTTCTTTTTTATAGTTATCCAAATCAGGACAGAAAAAAACAATGTTCCCATCAGGATTAGCAAGAGAATACTCGAATGGGATGGAGGAATAATCAGTAATCAAAACATCTGTTAAAAAAAGAGTTTCTTGCAAATTAAATTTATTCAAATGTGTCTTGATACTGGGATATATTTTTAGTTGCTCTTTAAGCACGTTATCTCTTGGATGAGGATGCACCAACAATAAACTATCATCTGAGATATTTGAAGATAAATATCCTAAATCAATATAACTATGGCTATGTTCTCTGTAAGTAGGAGCATACAAAATGATTTTTTTATTTATATTTTCTTTCACCTGTAACATTTTCTTTTTTGTTCCTTCATTGAGATAGTAATCTGTTAAAGGATAACCAAATTTCAAAATATTTGGATCGATTTGGTAGCTACTCTTAAATATATCAGCCATTTTTGATGAACTAACTACTATATCCGTGATTTTTTTATAAACTTGTCTATATCTATCCTTATTTTTATCCGAAGCATGTTTAGCATAATTTGCTTCAAGTCCAAATGTCTTAATTGCTCCGTTTGCATGCCAAATTTGAAGTATCTTTGTTTCTTTGCAAAAATCAATACCACCCAAAATCGGAAAATAATTATCACATATTATTACCTTTGCCCCCTTTAATAATGGAATGATTTTTGTAAATAGACTACTAAGGGAATTTAGACTATAAACTTGACATCCTCTTAGCTTAAATTTTTTAGCTAAGTCAGTGCAATTACTTGTATAAATCACAACTAATCTTTTCCCATAAATCTTGTACAACTCTTCCAAAAAATAATAACTCGTAGATTCAAAACTCAACAAAATAATAATGTTATTGTGTTTATTTTTAGATAGCTTGCTTACTTTACTTACTGCGGCTAAATAAAACGATTTAAGATATGTAGTAATAGAATTAGTAATCATAGTTCCTCTTCAACCTTTTGACATTTAAATTAATTATACTATATTTTTAGTTTTACAAAAACGGGTAGATTAATAAACAGCACATCTTCATATAAATTCCGCACTTCTTACTTTGGAATAAATATTTGATGGCTGTTTATTAAGTATTATTTAAAATTTAATCAAATTGATTTTTTTAAAGTTTCGTAAATTCTTTTGCAAGCATTACGATCATTATATTTATAAATTTTTTCAGGTATTAATTTCTTAAATTCCTTGTCCATTTTGTATCGTTTTACCTTTTGATCAATTTCGTTTATTAGGTCATCCTCAATATGGAAAATTTTTCCTGGAAGAAAATTCTTACTCGATTCTTCTGCTCTTTGTTCCTTCAATTCAACATCAAATTGATAGTAAAGAACAGGTCTTCTTTGAATGGCGAAATCCAGACCCACACTTGAAAAATCAGTTATTAATATCCCATGTCCTTTTAATAGTGCTTGGACGGTAGTATCGGATGCCTTGATGATATTAACAAAATCAGAAGTGAATAGATGGTTATACTTTTGGAAATTATTGTGAAGATACAAGTCGATTGTAATTCCTTTATCCAAAACCAATTTTCTTAACCTTGCATTATTAATTAAGGAATGAAAAACCTTATAAAACGTTGTTTCTATAAAATCCTCATCCGAAAGTTTTTCTTGCCCCATTCGCCATGAAGGCATAATTAAAACTTTCTTTCGTACTTTATACGACTCAAAAAAACCGTTATCTTTCAGCAAATTATCAAATCTAGCTAAACCAGTTACTGCTATATCTTCTTCAGGGTAATATAGTTCATCTCTGACAATGCTCTTTTCTCGCTCAGAAGAAACAATAAATTTATTTATTAGGTTAGGATGTGTTTTTCTCCCATACATATATTCTAAATTTCTGACTCCAATTATACCATGTTGTAAAAACAGCTTATACATACCTTTGATTTTCTGTTCAGCGGAAGCAGATAAAACAGGTACTGCATAGTTAGGGGTATGTGTATGCGCCAAAAAATTAGCTTTAAAAAAGTAATCTATATGCTCTTTGCTTTTATAAAAAACAACATTTGATAGGTATTTTTCCAAAAGATGTAAATCATTTGAAGCACGTGAGATAATATAAATAGGTTTAAAAGTATTCTGTTCCTCCATTAAATATTTAAAAAAAGCTAATCCATTTTCCTGAGCTTTGTATGGATATTCTGTTATCAAGATTGTATTTTCTGAATCTATTATTTCAGAATTTTCCTTCTCTTTAAAATAACTATATATATCTTTTTTTAAAAAACCAATTCTACACGATAAATTCCCCAACCCTGTCTCATACCATCGCACTAAAACTTTCATATTATCCGAATAGTCTAACCAAGTTTCTTCATTGAACAGATCAGTGAAAATTATTCTAGATTTAAAATTTGTCAATGGTAGCATTTCTGAGCTAGTAGTAATAAAAAAGTCAATAACGGTCGTATCATAGTCATCGTAGTCAAATCTCGTGATTATTGTTTTTAATACCTGAGGAAAGTCTATTGTAACTTCAAATGCATTAAAAAATACATTAGGTTCCACTCTTCTACTTTCTAACCACTTAGATTTCAAATCAAATTGAAACTTTTCCTTGCGATTAGAGATAATAAAATCCAAGTTGTTAATCGGAATTCCATATGATTCAACATCTACTTTAAAAGAAATAAGGTGATTTTTCTTAATAACCGAGTTCGAAATTTTACAATTCTTCACATAACTTTTTGCTGAAGGAATTTGGTTCCAAATAAACCTTAAGGTTTTGTCTAAAGTAATATATAAATATATTAAAGTGTCATTTGCAAGCAATTGTGGCGAATTTGCAAATTGAATATCAAAATCATCTATGGATATTTCTTTTGAATCATCGCCATAATAAATATTAACGCGGTCTTCTTGGTCTTTAGTCATTAGATTGGCTACATCAGTTACCTCAACATACCATGTTAGACTATCAATTTTATTAAAGGTAGAAACACCTTTTTTATTTTTTATAACTAAATTTGTTAGCTCAGAGTTTTCAGTTCGAAGAACAAAACGTCCATTTTCAGCTTTTATATATAATTTTTCCATGACCCCACTCTTCTATTTTCAATCTTATTAAAATGGATGCTTAAATTAGCCATTCACATTTTTAACCAACAATTTTTACATAATATTTTTTAGTAAAAAGTATTAAAGAATTAAAATTAAAACCAGTTCTCAATTAAAAAAGAACTGGTCTATTAAACTACAGAGATTAAAACTTTTCCCTACGGATAAATCCGATTCAACAACCGTGGAAACGGAATGGATTCTCTTACGTGCT
>ERZ507044.509-NODE-509-length-12854-cov-12.489_pt1 | contig 12854 bp, 11 predicted proteins | sample MGYA00512870_ERZ507044 | MGnify/ENA metagenome assembly ERZ507044
AATCATCTGCTACGGTGAAAATTAGTGCAGTTCGTTTCCTTTGTTACAAATCTCTACCTGAGTCCCTCAGGGCTGAGTACTTCAGCAGCAATCCTCGCCCTCATTTGCAACCGGTTTAAGGTCATTCACCTGCATATGTGCTGTTACAAAATGGCGAGCAGACAAGCACACCCCCATGAAGGCACAGCGCGCGTTATTCTACGTGAAAACTGAACAAACGGCAGGTTAAACCGAGTATCTTTGAGAATATTTTTTCACATTGGTATCCAGCGGCTGGGAGGCAGCAAAAAAATCCCCCTGTCCACCGGAAACACCACGCGCTGTCAGCGTCTGCCACTCACCGCGCGAACGTACACCCGTTGCGTAAACCTGGGTGCTGGTGCCTGAGCACGCCTCCACCAGGCTTTGAACCAGCAACTGGTTTTCCGTTCGCTTCTCAATGTTCCTGACCAGACTCGGATGGAGCTTGATCAATTCCACATTGAGTTCCTTAATCCAGCTGGTACTCACCAGCGTTAAGCCCGCCTGCGTGACGGCAACCCGAACGCCTAATGCATTCACTAAGCGGATAACGGGCTGCAACCGGCTGATGTGTTGACCTACATCCGCCTCCGCAAGTTCAATAATTATGCGTTTTCGTTGCGATTTTTCACACTGCATCAAGGTATCGCGTAACCAACGCTGAAAACGTGGACGAATCAGCGACTCTACCGTCACCTGCATCGCCAGATTCTCTTCCGGCCAGTAGTTTAGCAGCGGGATGACGCGGCTTATTTGTAAGCGGTCATACTCTTCTGATAAACCGAACTGTAACACCATCGGCATGTATTCCGCCGTGCTGACCTCTTCATTACCATCAAAGATGCGGCACATCAGTTCCCGATGATGCACATGTCCGTCCCGAGTGACGGCCGGTTTCTGATAAATTCGCGGGCCGCCGCGGCTGAGCATCTGCTCAATCAGCGTTCGCCAGCGCACGTTGCCACGCCCTTTTTCCGGCAGCGAGTCGTCATATACCGCCCAGCTATTTCCGCCCTGCAACACAGCATTGCGGGTCGCCGCCTCTGCATGTTCCATCACCTGTTCAGTCGACTGCCCGCTACGCCAGGCGCAAATGCCGATATGTACCATATCGTCACGATCGAGCATTTTATTAGTCGGAAGTGCATCGACTGCTTTTAAAAGTTGTCCGGCTACGCTTTCCGCCTCTTTCAAAGTGCGGTGCGGCAGCAAAACGGCAAAGTCGCTGCGATGGTAGCGCGCCAGTAGCGACCCCGGAAAACGCATCATAAAAGTGGACAATAAATTGATCAGACTAAACAGCTCTTCTTCGGCGAGGTTACGCCCCCAACTGTCGCGCAACAGGTTAAAGTCCGGCAGGCGAATCATCATCACCACGCCATGCGCGCCGATCTTCTCCTGATCGTCCAGCAACGTCGCCAGTTGGTTGTCAAAAAAGAGCCGATTGCTGAGGCCGGTTTTGGTGTCCTGCGCGGCGTAAGAGCGAATCAGCGTATCGAGACGGCTCCGCTGCTCCTGGGCGCTCTGGATTTCGGACAACAGCATATCCAGCGCGCTACTGGTGCGCGCCGGCCATTCATAGACCGTACCCCGTACACTGGCTCCCCGTTCTCCATTCAAAATTCGCGTCGAACGCATCTCCAGCAGTTCCTGACCGGAAAGTTGACGCTGTAGCCAACGTACCGACAGAAACAGCATCAGTACAATAAAACCAATGGCCAGCGTGAGCGGTGCCGTCGTCATCAGTGAATGAAAATAGTTACCCATCGGATCCTGATAGACCAGATCCATCGTCATTCCCGGGTGCTTCATCAGCGGAACCGAGAGCTCGCGAAAGAGATTACTGGTGCCAACCGGGCGATAGCTACTGTTACGGGTTTGGCTATAAATGACCTTTTCACCCTGCAGCAGATCGACGCGTACGACGTCGGCAGACACCATCAGTTCGTCAATTTGCGATGTTAACTGTTTGAAATCGCGTGAAACAAGATGCGTGTCAATGGCTGTCGCCACCGCCTGGACACGATGGGCCATCTTGTACTGGATGGCGTTGTAAAAGCTCAGCGAGCAGCCGATCAGGGTGACAAAGATCGTTAACCCGGTGAGCAGCGTGACAAAAGCTGAGAATTTCGTCGTTAATCGCATCCTTGAGTTAACTCCGACGGTTGAATTGCGACACGAAACTGCTTAACCAAACGCAAAATTCGTCCGGTTGCGCAAAGAGTGAGTGCATACTACCAAATCAGGTGTATCTGGCAATTTATTGCGTTGCATCGGATTCACGTTTCAATAAGCGAGTATAGTCTTCAGACGTCATTTTCCAATCCACCATGCAGAATTGAGGACAGGTTATGCAGGCTTTGATCTTAGAACAGCAGGACGGTAAAACCCTTGCTTCCGTGCAGACTCTTGAAGAAAGTCGGCTGCCGGAAGGCGATGTCACAGTGGATGTCCACTGGTCCAGTCTGAACTATAAAGATGCGCTCGCCATCACCGGAAAAGGAAAAATCATCCGCAACTTTCCGATGATTCCTGGCATTGATTTCGCTGGCACCGTTCGGACCAGCGAAGATCCTCGTTTTCATGCGGGGCAGGACGTGTTGCTGACCGGTTGGGGCGTTGGCGAAAATCATTGGGGTGGCCTGGCAGAACAGGCACGCGTGAAAGCGGACTGGCTGGTTGCGCTGCCAAAAGGGCTGGACAGCCGTAAAGCGATGGTGATCGGCACTGCCGGGTTTACTGCCATGCTGTGCGTGATGGCGCTTGAAGAGGCGGGCATTCGTCCGCAAGACGGTGAAATCGTGGTCACCGGCGCCAGCGGCGGTGTCGGCAGTACCGCGGTCGCGCTGCTGCATAAACTGGGCTATCAGGTTGTTGCGGTGTCCGGACGTGAAAGCACCCATGATTATCTCCGCCAGTTGGGCGCAAGCCGTATTCTGGGTCGTGATGAGTTCGCCGAATCCCGTCCACTGGAAAAACAACTGTGGGCCGGGGCAATTGATACCGTGGGTGATAAAGTGCTGGCGAAAGTGCTTGCGCAAATGAACTACGGGGGCTGTGTCGCCGCCTGTGGTCTGGCGGGCGGTTTTGCCCTGCCAACGACAGTGATGCCGTTTATTTTGCGCAACGTTCGTCTGCAAGGGGTGGATTCTGTGATGACACCACCGGCGCGCCGTGCTCAGGCCTGGCAGCGTCTGGTGAATGACTTACCGGAATCATTCTATGCACAGGCAGCAACGGAAATTTCGCTGGCTGAGGCGCCGAAGTTCGCCGATGCCATCATTAATAACCAGGTACAAGGCCGTACGCTGGTTAAAGTGAAGTAAACACAAACGCCGTAGAAATTTACACTTAATTAACGAAATTTCGCTGCGCACTGACAGACTCCCTGCCATAGTAACTACGCATTATATGTACGCCTGGAGTCTGTTATGAAGAAATTACGTCCACTCAAAGAAGCCGATGTCACTGCCGAATCGGCTTTCTTTATGCATCGCCGCCAGGTGCTGAAAGCGCTGGGGATCGGGGCTGCCACGCTGTCGCTGCCGATATCCGCGCAGGCGGATCTGTTGAGCTGGTTCAAAGGCAACGATCGTCCACCCGCGCCCGCCGGCAAACCGCTGGAATTCAGCAAACCCGCCGCATGGCAAAACACGCTGCCTTTAACGCCAGAAGATAAAGTCACTGGCTACAACAACTTCTACGAGTTTGGTCTGGATAAGGCCGATCCTGCCGCCAATGCGGGCAGCATGAAAACCGATCCCTGGACGTTGAAAATCAGTGGTGAAGTGGCTAAACCATTAACCCTGGATCACGATGCGCTCACCACACGCTTTCCTTTAGAGGAGAGGATTTACCGGATGCGCTGTGTTGAAGCCTGGTCGATGGTGGTGCCGTGGATTGGCTTTCCTTTACATAAGCTGCTGGCGCTCGTCGAACCCACCAGCAATGCAAAATATGTCGCGTTCGAGACGCTTTATGCGCCGGACGACATGCCGGGACAAAAAGATCGCTTCATTGGCGGCGGTTTGAAATATCCTTATGTCGAAGGACTGCGCCTGGACGAGGCAATGCATCCCCTGACGCTGCTGACCGTTGGTGTATACGGTAAAGCATTACCGCCGCAAAACGGCGCGCCTGTACGCCTGACAGTGCCGTGGAAATATGGCTTTAAAGGCATTAAATCGATCGTCAGCATTAAACTGACCCGCGAGCGGCCCCCCACCACCTGGAATCTTGCCGCTGCCGATGAGTACGGTTTTTACGCTAATGTGAATCCGCATGTTGATCATCCGCGCTGGTCGCAGGCAACGGAACGATTTATCGGCGCAGGCGGGATTCTGGATGTCCAACGGCAACCCACCCTACTGTTTAACGGCTATGCCGATGAAGTGGCCTCGCTGTATCGCGGCCTGAACTTGCGGGAGAATTTCTAAGTGCGGCTGAGTGCAAAGCAGATTACCTGGCTGAAAGTGGCGCTTCATCTGGCGGGATTGCTACCATTTCTCTGGCTGTTCTGGGCCATTAACAACGGCGGGCTCAGCGCCGATCCGGTAAAGGACATCCAGCACTTTACCGGTAGGACAGCTCTGAAATTTTTGCTCGCTGCCTTGCTGGTCACGCCGCTCGCACGCTACGCTAAACAGCCATTATTGATACGCACCCGTCGTCTGCTGGGGTTATGGTGTTTCGCCTGGGCTACGCTGCATCTGACCAGTTACGCGCTGCTGGAGTTAGGTATCCATAATCTCGGATTGTTGGGACGAGAACTGATTACGCGCCCGTATTTAACGCTTGGGATCATCAGTTGGCTCATCCTGCTCGCGCTGACGCTAACATCAACACAGGCAGCACAACGAAAATTGGGTAAGCGCTGGCAATTTTTGCACAACTTCGTCTATCTGGTAGCGATCCTCGCGCCGATACATTATCTGTGGTCGGTGAAGATTTTGTCACCTCAACCCATCATTTATGCTCTGCTCGCACTGCTGCTTTTGGCCTGCCGTTACAAGAAGTTCCGCCAGTGGTGGCGCTAGTTCGGCGAACTGTGCAGTCGGTTACAAAATGCAGAGACTCGGATGTTATTTGTGTGTTAGCGGTTGATTATCTTCCCTGATAAGACCAGTATTTAGCTGCCAATTGCTACGAAATCATTATAATGTGCGACCTTGGCTCCCTGGACAGCGTTTTTAGACCGCTGAAAAGGTGACAATCGAGCATTGAAGGTATATTTTGTTTTTTGCCGGAGGATTGCAGCAAATCGCTGCATGTTAACCGACAAGTCTCACATGAATCGTTGAGGCGGAATATACCGGCGTCCTGGCAGGCGCAAGCCGTTTTGCCATCGGGACTCACGCTTTACAGACAGCGCTTAATGCCTGTCACAATCACACTAAACAAAGAGTACGGAACCCACTCATGGATATTCGTAAGATTAAAAAACTGATCGAGCTGGTTGAAGAATCAGGCATCTCCGAACTGGAAATTTCTGAAGGCGAAGAGTCAGTACGCATTAGCCGTGCAGCTCCTGCCGCAAGTTTCCCTGTGATGCAACAAGCTTACGCTGCACCAATGATGCAGCAGCCAGCTCAATCTAACGCAGCCGCTCCGGCGACCGTTCCTTCCATGGAAGCGCCAGCAGCAGCGGAAATCAGTGGTCACATCGTACGTTCCCCGATGGTTGGTACTTTCTACCGCACCCCAAGCCCGGACGCAAAAGCGTTCATCGAAGTGGGTCAGAAAGTCAACGTGGGCGATACCCTGTGCATCGTTGAAGCCATGAAAATGATGAACCAGATCGAAGCGGACAAATCCGGTACCGTGAAAGCAATTCTGGTCGAAAGTGGACAACCGGTAGAATTTGACGAGCCGCTGGTCGTCATCGAGTAACGAGGCGAACATGCTGGATAAAATTGTTATCGCCAACCGCGGCGAGATTGCATTGCGAATTCTTCGTGCCTGTAAAGAACTGGGTATCAAGACTGTCGCTGTGCACTCAAGCGCGGATCGCGATTTAAAACACGTATTGCTGGCGGATGAGACGGTTTGTATTGGTCCGGCTCCGTCCGTAAAAAGCTATCTGAACATCCCGGCTATCATCAGCGCCGCTGAAATCACTGGCGCGGTAGCGATTCACCCGGGTTATGGCTTCCTCTCTGAGAACGCCAACTTTGCTGAGCAGGTTGAACGCTCTGGCTTTATCTTCATCGGCCCGAAAGCGGACACCATCCGTCTGATGGGTGACAAAGTATCGGCGATCACCGCGATGAAGAAAGCTGGCGTCCCGACCGTACCGGGTTCTGACGGCCCGCTGACCGACGATATGGATGCGAACCGTGCCCATGCAAAACGCATCGGCTATCCGGTTATCATCAAGGCGTCCGGCGGCGGCGGCGGTCGCGGTATGCGCGTAGTACGCGGCGATGCCGAACTGGCGCAATCCATCTCCATGACCAAAGCGGAAGCGAAAGCGGCTTTCAGCAACGACATGGTTTATATGGAGAAATACCTTGAGAACCCACGCCACATCGAAATTCAGGTGCTGGCAGACGGTCAGGGTAACGCGATTTATCTGGCGGAACGTGACTGCTCTATGCAGCGTCGTCACCAGAAAGTCGTCGAAGAAGCACCGGCACCGGGTATTACCCCGGAACTGCGTCGCTTCATTGGCGAGCGTTGCGCGAAAGCCTGTGTGGATATCGGCTATCGCGGCGCGGGCACCTTTGAATTCCTGTTCGAAAACGGCGAGTTCTACTTCATTGAAATGAACACCCGTATTCAGGTTGAACACCCGGTTACCGAAATGATCACCGGTGTTGACCTGATCAAAGAACAGTTGCGCATTGCTGCTGGCCAGCCGCTGTCGATCAAGCAAGAAGAGGTGCAGGTCAAAGGCCACGCGGTGGAATGCCGTATCAATGCTGAAGACCCGAACACCTTCCTGCCGAGCCCGGGTAAAATCACCCGCTTCCACGCGCCAGGCGGTTTTGGCGTGCGCTGGGAGTCGCATATCTATGCCGGTTACACCGTACCGCCATACTATGACTCCATGATCGGCAAGCTTATCTGCTACGGCGAAACCCGTGATGTGGCGATTGCCCGCATGAAAAACGCGCTGCAGGAACTGATCATCGACGGTATTAAAACCAACGTTGATCTGCAGACGCGCATCATGAACGACGAGCACTTCCAGCAAGGTGGTACTAACATCCACTATCTGGAGAAAAAGCTCGGCCTCACTGAGAAGTAATTCTCGGTGCACAGCAAAATGGGCTCGGAAGAGCCCATTTTTTTACACCGATTTATCTTCTTCTAAGGCCCGAATTTTCGGGCCTTCTCTTTTTACCGGCGAGAAGAAAATTCAGACATTACGGAATATTTTCCACCACCCAGAAAGAGCATACAAAACCCACCACACAGATATATAGCCTGTAACTCCAGGGCCCATGATCCCTGAGGCGTCAGAGCCAATACTTTCCCGTCCATCACCAGATATGTCGCAAACAGCATTGTGAAGGTAAAAATTGCCGCCGCATAACGTGTCATGACGCCGAGAATCAGCATTAACGGCGCGACGATTTCGCCGATGAACGATCCCCACGCGATAAAAGCCGGCAAATGGTGAGATTCCAGCAGGAACACGACTGCGCCAAGTCCGTGTTTCGCTTTCGCTACGCCATGAAATAGCATGAGTCCGCCAAAAACCACCCGCAGTATTAATTTTGCCGCATCCGGGTTATTAGTATATCGATGAAATACTTCATTCCATTGTTTTAACATTCTGTGCAACTCCATTTCATCCCTTGCTTTAATAGGTATACTGGAAACCTATCCGGAAACGTGTTTGCCTGTCGTCTTGCAGTCTGTTAACGGAGACATTGCCAATCTCAATATAAGGTGCCCAGTTTTTGGTGACAGAGTAGGCGACCTTCATGTCATGCTCATAGTCAGTGTGACTTTCATTATAAATATCGGTATTGGCATGTAAGTAAACAAAGTTGTATTCAAACTTCCAGTCACCGGTCTTATAGCCAAGCCACGCGTCATAACGCCCAGTTGCTTTATTATTCAGGTCTTCATTATCCTGCAAGGTGTAATCATAACGATAGCGCAGGTTCAGATAAAAACCATTACCCAGTACGGTCCCGAGTAACAGGTTAGGTTTATAGATGGTATTACCCGAATTACTATCAATATTAAAAGCAGGGATCAGATACATTTTGGGATTAAGGATAAAGCGATAGCTGATAGTGGCTTCACTACCGTTATTATCTAATTCATTAAAAGGCTCATTTGCATCGTCACCACTTGATTTATAACGGGTCTCGACAGAGAAACCGAATTGGTTATCAAACCGATGCGCAAAATAGATACGATCTTTATTAATTTTTCCATCATCGAAGTAGTCGTGACGTAAATCGATAACAGATTCAGCGGCCAGGACATTGCAGCTAACCAGTATTGCCACCGCACTAATAGTCATTCTCTTATTTAATTTCATATTAAAGTCCATGTATGAACGCAAAAAAAGACCTTTCCGTCTCTGACAGAATTAAGAAAAGGCATTGCCACTGAGAATCTCGCTACTCAGAAAACCCGATAACAGGTTCAGCGCCGGTTAAGAATATTATTGTTATATCACCCTGTAAATTGCAGTCATTAATAAAATATGAGATCTGGCGAGCAAAATAAGAGGCATAAGAAAACATCCATATAAATAGCCATTGAGAAAAAACAGCGCATTCATCGACTTTATATAGTCGTCACAGCTTATTACGTCATTAATTAATAACATACCGTTAGTCGCCTTATTATTAATTAATAACGGAGGAGCTATCTAATTTAGGTACTTTGCCCAATAAAAACGAGAGTAATCAATATTATTATCTAAAACAAAAATAGAAAAATAAAAATAGAATACGTTGATTTTCAGAACAGTTCGTTTTGATTAATTGATCGTGATTATTTTGTCTCCTCACCCCACAGGGGCAAGATCGTTCTTCAGCCGCCACCTTTCTCTCCCCCCTGACCTGCGGCTTAAGGTACAATCCCCGCTTTCTTTTTCAACAAGGGACAAAAAATGGACAAACGTTTTGTTCAGGCCAATAAAGAAGCGCGTTGGGCGCTATGGCTGACCCTTCTCTATCTGGCTGCCTGGCTCGCCGCAGCTTACATTCCAGGGGTGACGCCGGGCATAACCGGGTTGCCGCACTGGTTTGAAATGGCTTGCCTGTTAACACCGCTGATCTTCATTTTGCTGTGCTGGGCCATGGTGAAATTTATCTATCGTGACATTCCCCTGGAGGATGACGATGCAGCTTGAAGTCATTCTGCCGCTGGTTGCCTATCTGGTTGTTGTGTTCGGTCTTTCTGTTTATGCCATGCGTAAACGGCAGACCGGCACCTTCCTGAATGAATATTTTCTGGGTAGCCGTTCCATGGGGGGGATCGTCCTGGCGATGACCCTGACCGCGACATACATCAGCGCCAGCTCATTTATTGGTGGACCTGGTGCGGCCTATAAATACGGACTGGGATGGGTGTTGCTGGCGATGATTCAGCTTCCCGCCGTCTGGCTTTCGCTGGGGATACTCGGCAAGAAATTCGCCATCCTTGCCCGTCGCTATAATGCCGTCACCCTCAACGACATGCTGTTTGCCCGCTACCAGAGTCGCCTGCTGGTGTGGCTGGCGAGCCTCAGCCTGCTCGTGGCGTTTGTCGGTGCCATGACCGTGCAGTTCATCGGCGGCGCACGCCTGCTGGAAACGGCGGCGGGTATTCCCTATGAAACAGGCCTGCTGATTTTCGGTATCAGTATCGCGCTGTATACCGCGTTCGGCGGCTTTCGTGCCAGCGTACTTAACGACACAATGCAGGGACTGGTGATGCTGATTGGCACCATCGTGCTGCTGGTCGGTATCGTGCATGCGGCCGGTGGCCTGAGCCATGCCGTAGAGACCTTAAACACCATCGACCCAAAACTGGTTTCACCGCAGGGCGCCGATGACATTCTGTCTCCGACCTTTATGACCTCATTCTGGGTACTGGTCTGTTTTGGTGTGATCGGTCTGCCGCATACGGCGGTGCGCTGCATCTCCTACAAAGACAGCAAAGCGGTACACCGCGGGATAATCATCGGTACCATCGTGGTGGCGATCCTGATGTTTGGTATGCATCTTGCCGGCGCGCTGGGTCGTGCGGTTATCCCTGACCTGACGGTGCCGGATCTGGTGATCCCCACGCTGATGGTCAAAGTGCTGCCGCCTTTCGCCGCCGGGATCTTCCTTGCCGCGCCAATGGCGGCCATTATGTCGACGATCAACGCCCAGTTGCTGCAAAGTTCCGCTACGATCATTAAAGATCTCTATCTTAATATTCGCCCGGAACAGTTGCAGAACGAGACGCGGTTGAAACGAATATCGGCGATGATCACCCTCATCTTAGGCGCGCTGCTCTTACTTGCCGCCTGGAAACCGCCAGAGATGATCATCTGGCTGAATCTGCTGGCGTTTGGCGGTCTGGAAGCCGTGTTCTTGTGGCCGCTGGTGCTTGGCCTTTACTGGGAGCGCGCGAATGCGACCGGAGCGCTGAGTGCGATGATTGTCGGCGGCGTGCTGTATGCGATTCTCGCCACCTTTAACGTTCAGTACCTGGGCTTCCATCCGATTGTGCCCTCGTTGCTGCTAAGTTTGCTGGCTTTCCTGGTCGGAAACCGTTTCGGTTCTCCTGCCCCGCAAGCCGCTGTATTGACTACTGATAAATAAAGAGTTTTGCCATGCCATGGATCCAATTAAAACTGAACACGACGGGCGCTAACGCGGAAGCATTGAGCGATGCCCTGATGGAAGCGGGTTCCGTTTCCATCACCTTCCAGGACACGTACGACACGCCGGTTTTTGAGCCATTGCCGGGCGAAACACGCCTGTGGGGCGACACCGACGTTATCGGTCTGTTTGATGCCGAAACCGACATGAAAGAAGTCGTCGCCATCCTGGAACACCATCCGCTGCTGGGCGTCGGGTTCGCGCATAAAATTGAACAACTGGAAGATAAGGACTGGGAACGCGAGTGGATGGATAACTTCCACCCCATGCGTTTTGGCGAACGCCTGTGGATCTGCCCAAGCTGGCGCGACGTGCCGGATGAAAATGCCGTCAACGTAATGCTCGACCCCGGTCTGGCGTTTGGTACCGGCACTCATCCCACCACCTCACTGTGCCTGCAGTGGCTCGACAGTCTCGATTTAACCGGTAAGACCGTTATCGACTTTGGTTGCGGTTCCGGCATCCTCGCAATTGCCGCACTGAAACTGGGCGCCGCAAAAGCGATCGGTATCGATATTGATCCGCAGGCGATTCAGGCCAGCCGTGATAACGCCCAGCGTAATGGTGTATCAGAACGTCTTGAACTCTACCTGCCACAGGATCAGCCAGACGCCATGAAAGCCGACGTAGTGGTCGCCAACATTCTGGCAGGCCCATTACGCGAGCTGGCACCGTTAATCAGCGTCCTGCCCGTTACAGGCGGTCTGCTGGGCCTTTCCGGTATCCTTGCCAGCCAGGCGGAAAGTGTTTGTGAAGCTTATGCCGATCTCTTCGCTCTCGATCCGGTGGTGGAGAAAGAAGAGTGGTGTCGAATCACGGGCCGTAAGAAGTAACCCTGTCTCCCGCGCGTGGCCGTACTACCGGCCACGTTTTTCAGCATTTCGCCCGCTCCTTCCTCTTCCTCTCATACGGTAAAATAGACGCGTAACTCATTGAAGTTGCAAATATAAAAATCTATTTTATTCATTGGAAGAATTTCATGAACCCTTTTTTGAGCAAGGCAACTTTTCTCGCGTTAAGCATCATGTCATCCACCGCAATGGCGTCACACTGGAGCTATGAGGGTGAAGGATCCCCGGAACACTGGGGCGCACTCAGTGAAGAGTATAAAACCTGTCAGACCGGGATGAATCAGTCCCCAATAAACATCGACCAGTCGGCAAATGCCCACCTGAAGCCCCTGAAAACCCACTACACTGAGGGCCCCATTACTCTCATTAACAACGGTCACACAATCCAGGCCGCGTTAAAGAGCGCAACGGCTGATACCATCACGATTGACGGGACTCCGTTTACATTGCAGCAATTCCACTTTCATGCCCCAAGCGAAAATACGGTTCACGGTAAGCATTACGCGATGGAAATGCATCTTGTGCACAAAGACGCAAATGGTGCTATCGCCGTTGTCGCGGTCATGTTTGATAAAGGGGCGGCAAACACTGAGCTGGATAAACTGTGGGCGACTATGCCTGAACAAACCGGGCAGGACGCTAACGTCACCTCACAAATGGATCTGAATGCCCTGCTGCCGAAAAACAAACGCTTTTGGCGTTTCAGCGGTTCACTGACCACACCGCCCTGCTCTGAAGGGGTAACCTGGATTGTCATGAAGCACCCTCTGACGCTGTCCGCCGCGCAGTTAGAAAAATTCAGCCATACGATGCATCATGACAATAATCGTCCGCCCCAACCGCTGAACGGTCGTGTCGTGGTCGAGTGATGACCGATGCGTTGCGCAATCATCTGCTGAAATGAGAGCGATGTCACATTAACTCAAGATAATCTGCTGATTAATTCAGCAGATTATCTTGCAAGCCCGCGCAGATTCGAAGAAAAAATGAGAAGTTACGCAAAATTATAAGCGTACAGAATTTCGTCGCGCTTTTGTAATGCAATGATTTGTATGGCTAATTATTTTATGGCGTTGACGTTAACGGCGATTCTTTGATCCACCGCAGAGGATTGGTCAAAGTTTGGCCTTTCATCTCGTGCAAAAAATGCGTAATATAC
>ERZ507044.516-NODE-516-length-12683-cov-17.8453_pt1 | contig 12683 bp, 10 predicted proteins | sample MGYA00512870_ERZ507044 | MGnify/ENA metagenome assembly ERZ507044
AAAGAGCCCGGAACCGCAACGGTTCCGGGCTCTTTTTGGTAGACATTTGGTAGACATTTTCCTCTTACGCCGCCTGCTTGTCCTGCTCCATACGTACCAGCTTGATACAGGCGCCGATGACACCGAACAGGAACCAGTAGGTAAACATATTGCGGGGGTAATACCAGGTGTACTCCGCCACGCCAATGACCAGTATACCGCAGAAGGCGCCAATGGCGGCGGCCATCATCCGCTTCACCCGGGGGTCCAGGGCGGCACAGAAGCTTTTCACACCCGACTTCAGTTGATAGAGCAGCAGCGACAGGTAGGCCAGCAGACCGAGTATACCCGTCTCTCCCCACATCTGGAGATAATTGTTGTGGGTATGAACCGGATAGGAGCCGTCGAAGTTGGTGGGATAGGTCTGGAAGACCTTCTTCATTACATCGGTGCCCAGGCCGACGCCCCGCGCCCAGTAGTCCTCCATCAGGTTCCTGGTAGTCTCATAGATACCGAAACGGTACTGAACCGAACTATCCTCTCCGGCGTTGAAGATGGTGAGGATGCGGTTGTAGATGGTCTCGGGCAGGAAGGGGATGGCGGCCAGACCCACCAGCAGGAAGACCGGCACCCAGCGCCAGTTCAGCAGGGCCAGGAAGACCAGCACTGCCCCGGCCAGGCCGATCCAACTGGCACGGCCGTAGGTTGCCCCGATGGCCACCAGCCCCACCCCCAGGGAGAGCAGGGAAAGGAGCTTCCCCCGCCAGTGGGAATTGAGGAAGAGCGCCAGGTTCAGGGGCAGGAGCATGGCCAACTGCTCGGCAAAGTTGTTGGGGTTGTCAAAGAAGGAGTAGACCCGGCCCGGCATGCCCTGATTGAGGTTCATATCCTGCTGGGAAGCCACGATATCCACGCCGATATAGCTCTGATAGCAGCCGTAGAGGGCGGCCACCGAGAGGCCCAGCACCGCCAGGGCCACCATGAGCTGGAGCTGCTCATACTTGCGCACCATGCTGACCACCAGCAGCACCAGCAAAAAGCCGGTCAGGTGGAAGGCGAAGAAGCGCAGGGAGAGGCGGGTGGACAGGGAGCCCGCCAAGGCGATACAGATAAAGGCCATATAGAACGTCATATAGGGCCCCAAGGTGTCCAGCTCCAGCCGGTGTTTGGGGCGCGAGGCGCTGCCCACCACAAAAAGCCCGGTGAGGGCTACCGCACCCATCAGGCCGTAGACGTTGTTCCACATAGCATGGGGAGTCATGAGCATGACCATCATGAACAGTCCCAGGAAGAGGAAGGAGGCCCCGCCCAGCGCCCCTATCAGGCGGCAGAACAGACTGGCGTCCCACACCCGTTTTCCCGCCCGGTAGACGGCCTTGAAAAGAGCGCAGGGGATGTTGATGATGGCGGTAAACAGGCGGCAAGCGATGCTGTGGGGCCACGCCCTGGGGATGCGGCCCTCCCGCCAGACGAAGGTACAGATGGCGCTGTTCTCCGCCTGCCGGAGAAACCATCCCTCCAGCCGGTCGCAGACCCGCCCCAGGGCACTGTTGGCGGCCGCGTTCTTCAAGCACAGCCACAGGGACAGGAAAAAGCGGACAAAGAGGCTGTTTTCAGTAATAGACATAAAAAATAATACTCCTAGCAATCAATCGTGGAGGGCTTTTTCATACACGCCGTAAGTGGCCCTGGCCATTTTGTGGATTTCAAACTTGTCCTCGATGGTCCTGCGCGCGTTCTCCCGGCACCGGGCTGCGAAAGCCGGGTCCTCCAGAAAGCACTTCATAGCCACGGCCATGGAGTCGGGGTTATCGTACTCCACCAGCATGCCGCACCCTGCCTCGTCGTTGACGATGTCGGAGTTGCCCCCCATGTCGGTGGCGATGACAGGCAGCCCGGCGGCCATGGCCTCGATGATGAGGAAGGACAGGGCCTCGTGCTGGGAGGAGTTGACGTACAGATCCGAACCCTTATATAGGTTCTTGATGTCCTTGCGGAAGCCGATGAACTTCACGCAGTCCTCCAGCCCCAGCTCCTGTACCTGGGCTTTCGTAGGCTCCAGCAGGGGGCCGTCCCCGGCCAGCACCAGGGCGAAGGGCACGGCGCACAGCTCGGTGAGCCGCTTGACCGAGTCGATGAGGTACTTGTGCCCCTTGTCCCCGGCAAACCGGGAGGCGCACAGCATGACGAAGCGGCTGTCGTCCAGCCCCAGCTCGGCGCGGAGGGTGGACTGGCTGCGGTCTCCCGCCCAGGCGTCCAGATCCACGGCGTTGAAGATGACCTGGATGCGGTCGGCGCTCCAGCCGTTGGCGATGAGCTGCTCCTTCCCCTTGTTGCACACGGCGATCATCTGATCCTGCCGCCGGTCCATGATGCGGTTGGAGAAGCGGGTCACGAAGTCGTTGGCCAGGACAAAATGGTTCGTATAGACCACGCGGATTTTTTTATTGTACTTCTTGGCCAGCAGGGCAGTGTAGTGCTCCCGCAGATAGTGGCAGTGAACCAGGTCGATGTCCCACTCGGCGCAGAGCTTCGCCAGTTCACGGGCGGCCTTTTTGTCGAAGCGGCGGCGCATCTCCACCCGGCGGCAGGGCACGCCCATGGCCTCCAGCCGCTCCACCAGCAGCCCGCCCTCGTTGTAGGCGAAGAAGGGCTGCACCAGCCCGTCGGCGGAGAGATACTTCACCAGGGTCTCCACGTACCGCTCGGTTCCCGCCTTGCCTGCGAAATTCAACAGATAGAGTACCTTCAGCATGAAGAATACCCCCTTTATCCAAAGAGTAAGCGCGGAGCCATGCCCCGCGCCTTTCATTTTACCGGAAAACACCCGGGAAATCAACCCGCTTTTCGCCCCCAGCCGCAGAAGATCAGACCCCCGCAGAGCAGATAAGGGATGGCGGACTCATGAAGGGCCACAAGGGCCCCGTGCACAGGCAACAGCAGCACGCCCAGAAGAAGCAGGGCCGCGCAGCCCGCCCCCGCCCAGAACAGGGCACGCCGGAGTGCCAGCCGCCGGGGGCGGAGCTCCCGCCAGATAGAGACCAGGGCGCACACCGCCATTCCCAGCAGCAGATTCAGGGCGGGCCAGAGCAGCAGCCAGCCCGCCGCAGAGTAGTCATATTTATCGTACATCGCCTCAAGCGCCGGGAGCGCCCAGAGCTGGTAGGCCAGCCACAGCGCCGCCCAGACGGCCCACAGCGCCCCGGCGGTAACCGTGCGCCTCCGCCGGTTTGCCGGGGCCGCCGCTCCCTCCGCCGGCCGGGGACCATAGAGCAGCTCGTCCACGCCGACCCCCAGAAGCTCCGCCGCGGAGAGGAGTATCTCCAGCTCGGGCAGGTTCCGGTTCCGCTCCCAGTTGCTCACCGCCTGCCGGGTCACGTGGAGCCGGGCGGCCAGCTCCTCCTGGGTCAGCCCCCTCTGCCGCCGCAGACACTTCAGATTGCGGGCGATGTCGTGCATACGCCTCCCCCCTCTCCCCTCCATCGTAGCAGAGAACCTCCCGTTTGTCACGCAAGGCCCGCTTGCACGGGGAAAAACGGCGGCGGGGCGGGCCTGCCAGAACGCGGCAAAAGCGGCGCGTCAGGGATGCCGCGCCCTACACAGGGCGGGAAGGCGGCGGGCATGACCGCTCCATGACAAAGTTGGTGAGGAGCACCCCCCGGCGCTCCACCTGCTGCTCCTTCACCACATGCCAGCCCCGCCGCTCAAAGAAGGGCCGGGCGGTGATGGAGGCATGGGTGATGCGGGCGGCGGGGAGGGCGTCGCAGAGGGCGGAGGCCACCCCCCTCCCCTGCCAGTCCCTGTGGACATAGAGGCGGTCCAGGTAGCCGTCCGGCCCGAGATCGGCAAAGCCGACGATCACGCCTCCCTCCACCGCCACCCGGGTGTCGTGGGCGCGGAAGGAGGCGTCCCAGGCGGCCAGCTCCACCCGGCCATCCGCCCAAGCGTCGAGCTGCTCGGGGCTGTAGTCCCGGGCGTTGACGGCGTGAACCGTTTGATAAAACAGCTCCGCCAAGGCCGGGCAGTCGGAGCTGCGGTAGGGGCGAATGTGCATGCGTTACCTCCGTTTCCGCAGATGCCGCCCACGGTTCAGCAGGCGCTCCCCCTGGTCGAAGAGGCCCAACATGAAGCGCATGATGGAGTAGGCCAGCCCCAGGAACACCAGCAGCACCAGGAAGGCCTGCGTACCCAGGGGGCTGAGGCCGAAGCTGCCACCGAAGCCGAGGATTGTCACCGCCGAGGAGCCCGCCATGGCCCCCCACAGCACCCGCCGCTTCCAGTCAAAGGGCTTGCACACCTCATAGAGCACCATGATGCCGATGACGATGAGGAGGATCGCCGACATGGTGGACAGCTCCGCCTCGCTGAAGCCGAAGGTGAGGAAGAAGACCTCCACCCCCAGCACCACGAACAGGTCGGTCAGTCCGCCGGGCAGGGCGGCGCGGAACACGTTGGACAGGAACTTGCCCTTTACCAGACTGTGGTTGGGCTCCAGGGCCAGGAAGAAGGAGGGCACGCCGATGGTGACGGCGCTGAGCAGGGAGAGCTGGAGGGGGGTGACCGGATAGGGGAAGGTGGCGAACAGGGAGATGAGGGCCAGCAGGAAGGAGAAGATATTCTTCACCAGATAGAGAGCGGCGGCCCGCTGGATGTTGTTGATGACCCGCCGCCCCTCGGCCACCACCTTGGGCATGGCGGAGAAGTCGGAGTTGAGGAGCACGAGCTGGGCGGCGTGGCAGGCGGCGTCGGAGCCGGAGGCCATGGCGATGCCGCAGTCGGCGTCCTTGAGGGCCAGCACGTCGTTGACACCGTCGCCGGTCATGGCCACGGTGTGGCCCTGCCGCTGGAGGGCGCGCACCAGCTTGCGCTTCTGGTTGGGGGTGACCCGGCCGAAGACGGTGTACTCCCGCACCGCGCGGGCGATGTCCTCATCGGAGCGGAGGGTGGCGGCGTCCACGTACTTCTCCGCCCCCTCGATGCCCGCCTGGCGGGCCACCTCGGAGACGGTGACAGGGTTGTCGCCGGAGATGACCTTCACGGCCACCCCCTGCTCGGCGAAGTAGCGGAAGGTCTTGGGGGCCGCCGGGCGGATGCGGTTGGACAGGGCCACCAGGGCCATGGGGGACACCCGCCGGGGGTCCAGCCCCTTCTGATCGGGCACCCCGCCGTACTCGGCCACCAGCAGCACCCGGTAGCCCTTCTCTGACCAGGGGTCCACCGCCTCCTTCAGATCGGCGTAGCGGTTCCCCATGATGAACTCCGGGGCGCCCACCACGAAGGCGCCGTGGCCGGGGAACACCGCCGCGCTCCACTTGGTGGCGGAGGTGAAGGGGATGGTCTGGGCGGCGTGCCACAGGGACTTGCCGTGGAATTTCTGGGCCATGGCCCGGGCGGTGTCGTTGTCCGCCTCCATGGACTGGTAAAAGGCGTTAAGGGTCTCGGTGACCACAGTCTCGGCGTACTTCTCCTCGTCCAGGTACACCACCTCCCCTACCTCCATGTGGGGCTCGGTGATGGTGCCCGTCTTGTCTACGCACAGAACGTCCACCCGGGCCAGGGTCTCGATGCAGTTCATATCCTGGGCCAGCACCTTGCCCTGGGCCAGGCGAATCATGCTCACCGCCAGGGCCACGCTGGTCAGCAGGTAGAGCCCCTCGGGGATCATGCCGATGAGGGCGGCCACCATGGACACCACCGCCTCCTGGGCGGTGCGCTCCAGGAAGACGAACTCCTTGACGAACAGGGCCACGCCGATGGGGATGAGCAGGATGCCGATGATGCGGATGAGCTTGTCCAGGGAGGACATCATCTCGCTCTTGCCCACGGTGACATCCTTCTTGGCCTCCAGGGTGAGGCGGGCGGCGTAGGACTCCGCCCCCACCCGGTCCAGCCGGGCCCGGCAGCGGCCGGACACCACGAAGGCGCCGGAGAGCAGCTCGTCGCCGGGGGCCTTGGTGATGGCGTCGGCCTCGCCGGTGATGAGGGCCTCGTTGACCTGCACCTGGCCGGAGAGAACGGTGGCATCGGCGGGGATCTGGTCGCCGGAGGCCAGCTCCGCCACGTCGTCCCGCACCAGTTGGGCGGCGGGCACGGAGATCAGGTTCCCCTCCCGCACCACGTTGGCCCGGGGGGCAGCCAGCAGGTTGAGCTTGTCCACGGTCTGCTTGGAGCGGAGCTGCTGAACGATGCCAATGCCGGTATTGGCCACGGCGATGAGCAGAAAGAGCATGTCGTCGAAGGAGCCCACCGCCACCAGCAGGGCCGCCAGCACCACAAAGATGAAGTTGAAGAAGGTAAAGACGTTTTCGCGCACGATCTGCCCCACCGTCTTGGTGGGGGAGTCCACCGGGTCGTTTGCCCAGCCGTTCTGCTGCCGCTCTTTTACCTGGTGCAGGGTGAGCCCCTGCTCCGGATCGGGGCTGAGCCGGGCCACCTCCCGCCGGGGCTGGGGGGCCGGGACCTGCGCGGCCGGCTGCTTTGTGTGCTTGCGTTTCATGCTTCCGCCTCTGATTTCCTCAAAATTCGGTCCGATACCTCTGTAGTATAGTGGATCGCGCCGGGTGGGACAAGTACGCCCCCTCAAAATTTACCGTTTTTTCACATCCGAAGCAGCCTGCTGGTCTACCCGGCCCTGTCCCCAGCTATACATGGAGAGAAGGAGGCGGCGCCTATGGAAACCAAACCGGACAAACAACAGACCGTCACCCGGCTGGCCCTGTGCGTGGTGGTTGCGGTGGCGCTCTACGCGGCGGCCGGGAAAGTCCCGCCCCTGGAGCCCTACCGTCCCTGGCTGGAGGAGCACAAGGTACAGGCCATCGCCATCACGGCGGCCATTCTGTTCGGGCTCTCCCTGCTCCTTTTCCCGCCGGAGGAGGGCGGGGCAGAGCCAGCGGCCCCGGAAGAGGGCCCCTGCACCGGGTACGAAAGAACGGAGGACCTGCCGTAAGGGAGGTCCTCCGTTGACGTTGCGGCGCCGGAGCGGAGTTCAGCCCTGGAGCTCTACCGGAACAGCGGCAGCAGCGCCGCGCCAATGAGGCCCGCGTCGTTGCCCAGGGCCGCCCGTACCAGCCGGGTGCGGTGGAGGTTGTTGCGCGCGTAGTCCTCCCGGTTGAGGATGTAGCGCACCGGGGCCATCAGGGTCTCCCCCTGGGCGGAGGGGCCGCCGCCGATGCAGATGACCTCCGGCTGGAAGATGTTGACCAGGCTGGCCACCCCGCAGCCCAGGTAGTCCACATACTCGTCGATGACCTTGCCCGCGGCGGGATCGCCCTGGGCGGCGGCGTCAAAAGGAGTGCGGCCGTTGACCCCCTCCAGACTCCCCGCCAGCTCCCACAGCCTGGAGGTGCGGTCCTCCTCCATCGCCTGGCGGGTGCGCTTGATGAGGGCGGTGGCGGAGCAGTAGGCCTCGAAGCAGCCCCGGCGTCCGCAGGTGCACAGCCGCCCGCCGTGCTCAATGACAAAGTGGCCGATCTCCATGCCCGCATAGTTGAAGCCGGTGTAGAGCTTCCCGTTGAGGATTGCGCCGCCCCCTACGCCGGTGCCCAGGGTGACGGCCACCATGGACTGGCTGCCCTTGCCAGCGCCCGCGGCGTACTCCCCCAGGGCAGCGGCGTTGGCGTCGTTCTCCAGCAGGATCTCCTTGTCCAGCCGCGCCTTCATCAGGGCGGTGATGGGCACATTGGTGAAGTCCAGATTGGACCAGTATTTGATCACGCCGGTGTCCGGCTCAATGGCGCCGGGAGCGCCGATGCCCACCGAGGCCACCTCGTCCAGCGCCGTGCCGGCGGCCTCCGCCGCCCCGCGGGCGGCCGCGGCCATCTGGTCGGCCACCGCCTCCGCCCCTCTCGGGGTGGGCAGGCTCACCTTGCCCAGGATGGTCCCCTCGCTGTCCACCACAGCGGCGGCCACGTTGGTGCCGCCCAAATCAATTCCCAAATACTTCATAGCTTGCCCCTCCTGCGTGAAACGTATTCACATTATAATGCAGGACGGGCCGCCGCACAAGAGGGAAAACGGCGCTCAGGTGACAACTGTGCCCCGGGCGGTCTTAGGGAGCCGGGGGGACACCGCCACAGGCTGCCGGTTCCGGGTGCGCAGGTGCACCAGCAGCGTGACGCAGCCGCTGAGCAGCAGGAAGGAATAGAAGCTGATGCCCCGGGAGACCAGCACCGCCGGGGTCACCAGTCCGGCGCCGAAGAAGAGCTTCATGGCTGCCACAAAGCCGCCCTCGGAGGCGCCCACCGCCCCGGGCAGGGGCAGGGAGGCCACCGCCAGGGTGACCAGGGCCTGGGTGCCGATGATGTCCAGCGCCCCGCTGCCGGTCAGGCCGAAAGCGTGGTACACCACCAGCGGGACGGAAAACAGGGCGGTGAGCTGGCAGAAGGTGAGGCCCAGCAGAGCAGGCACCAGGGCGGGGTTGCGCCTGACGCAGTCCGCCCCCCGGCGGTACTCCTCCATCTGCTTCTCCAGCTTCTCCCTGGCCTCCTCCGGGCGGCGGACCAGACGGACGCGCACCAGCAGGCTCAGTACGCCGCCAGTGAGCCTTCTGGCCGCATTGGGCAGGAACATGAGGCAGAGCATCCCCGCCGTCAGCGCGCCGTTGACCACCGCGCCGAACAGCAGGAGCAGGCCCAGCCCGCCCCCCAGGTTAGCCACCAGATCAAAGCGGAGCAGCGCCACCGCCAGGGCGTAGCCGATGACCACCACCTGATAACACACGGCGATGAGCATCATGTTGAGGGCCCCGTGGGCGGCGGGCACGCCGTCCCTGGACATGTAGTAGATCTGGGCGGGCTGTCCGCCGGTGGCCGACGGGGTGATGGAGCTGACATAAAAGCCCACGAAGGAGTAGCCCAGGCAGCGGCGGAGGGGGGCCCGGTGGCCCAGCCGTCCCAGGATCAGGTGGGAGCACGTGGCCTCACACCCCACGAAGGCCAGCATGAGAGCCAGCCCCAGCAGCAGCCAGCCGGGCCTGAGCTGGCCCAGGGTGTGGAGCAGCCGGGTGACGGGCTGGTCCCTGAACAGCAGCCAGCCGGTGAGGGCCATCAGCGCCGCGATCAGGCCGATCCCCACCAAGGACTTTTTCCGGTTCATCCGACGCGTACCCCCTTCTCGGCCTCCAGGCCCGCCAGCATGCGGTTGAGGCTCTCCTCCTCCAACTGTCCCTTCATGGCCCGCATGTTGCCCGCCATCCACTCCAGCGTCTCGTCGTCGTAGATCAGCGCGCGAATGGCGGACAGGCACTCCTCGGGCTCCTTGGCCGCTACGCGGCCAAGGCCCCGCTTCACCAGGAAGCGGGCGTTGTTCTTCTCCTGCTCCAGAAAGGGCTCCCACGCCAGGATGGGCAGCTCGGAGAAGATGGTCTCAAACAGGGTAATGCCGCCGGGCTTGGTGAGCACCAGATCCGCCCGGGCCATGTAGTCGTATACCCGGTCGGTGAAACCCAGCACCTCGATGTGGGCATACTTGCCCGCCAGGCGGTCGTAGAGCTTGCGGTTGTTGCCGGTGATAATGGTGGTGTGGACGCCGGGCAGGGCGTCCAGCGCCTCATAAAAGCTGTCCCGCTTGGGCAGCAGGCCCAGCCCGCCCCCCATGATGAGCAGGTTGCGCTCCCGGCCCGGGCGGCGGCGCACCGGCCGCTTGAACTCGCAGCGGACGGGGATGCCGGTGACGCAGATGATGTCCCGGTCTACCCCCTTGGCGGCCAGGCGGCTGCGGATGTCGTTGGAGCCCACCAGATAGCAGTCGGTGTATTTGTGAATCCACTCGGAATGGCTGGACAGGTCGGTGACGCAGGTGATGAGGGGCAGGGCGCTCCCCGTCTCCCCCTTCCAGCGGGACACCATCCGGGCGCAGAGGGGGTGGGTGGCGATCACCGCGTCGGGCCGCCGGGCGGCGACAAGCTCCTCCAGTTTGTCCAGGAACAAAGTCTCAAACAGGGGGCGGGCGTCGGCGGGCAGATCCTGGGTCAGCTTGTAGTAGAGGTTGAACAGCCCGCTGCCACGGGTCACCAGCAGGTTGAAGCACTTATACATGGCCTCCGAGGCGTTGGGCATGGCCTCCGCCACGAAGTCCAGCACCTCCACCTCCGCCCCGGGGAACGCCCGCAGCAGCTGCTGGCGCAGGGACTGGGAGGCCGACCAGTGGCCCATGCCGAATTTTCCGGTAAGAATCAGAATATTCACGGTGTTCCCTCCTTTACACATACCAGTATAAAGGAGGATTCTTTAGAAAACCTCGCTTGAATTCTTAAAAAGCCATTAAGATTTTATAACAAGGCCTCCCCATTCATTTTATGACACTTCACCTCAGACACCTTTCACCGTTATTTTGTGTACTTTTTTCCCCTTGTCATAATCACCAACAATTTGTCGTTAGTAACGAAGTGGGCCCCCGCTCACAGAGCGGGGGCCTAGCTTTATTTGTCTACTACATCTTGTTTGTCATTTGTCATATTCTGTCCGCCCAGCTTGTCTCCTGCTCCGTCCACAGTGGACTCCAGGGCGGCGATGGCCTTGCGGAGCCATGCGGGTACAGGCGCACCGAGGGCACCGACGTTCTCCACGATGCTCCCCAGCTCGGTCATGATATACCAGACCAGCACTAGAACACTCACAAATACCTCATACTGGAAGGGCATCTCCAGGGCGGGGATGTTGGCTAGAATCAAACCGATCACCCCGTCCAGAATGGCGGCCACCAGGACGGCCACCACGGCCCCCAGCTTGTGCCACAGGCCGTCCCTTGCCACCTTGGACGACCACTCCCCGGCCCGGAGGGCGGCGGCGGTGCCGGTGCCGTAGTCGAGCGCCATACAGAGCAGCCAGGCAAGCACCAGCCAGCCAAACCAGCCCCACAGGGCCGTCAGACCGCCCAGCACGGCGGCGACCGCCGCCTTGAATCCGTTGATATGCTCCATATCAATCGTCCTCCCTTACATAATCCGCCGTTTTCCCGATCAGGGCCTCCACAGTATCCTTGGAGTAGTTCCCGGCTTTCCAGTAGTCGGGCTGGTCGATAATGCCGACATTAGCCAGCGTGTCCACGTCGGTGTCCAACTTGGATATATTCGCCGTCTCTCCCCGGCAGAGCGCCAGGAACGCCTCCCAGGCCCCGGCGGTGGCCCGGATGGTCTTGGGACAGTCCTTGCCGTTCCAGTGGTTGTGCTGTACCACCCGGTCAATGGAGATGCCGTGCTCCTCCATGAGCAGGCGCACCAGGGCAGCCGCGTTGGCTTTAGCCGCCTCAAAGTCCCCTCCGGCGTTGACGCAGATCTCGATGCCGATGCTGGTGGTGTTGCCCGGCCCGTCCTTGCCGTCCCCGGCATGATACGCCGTCTCGTAGTCGGGCAGGTGCTGGACAATAGCGTGGTCGTCCACGGTGTAGTGCCAGCTCACCAGGTCGTCCTCCCCGGCGGCGCTGTCCAGGTAGGCCCCGTGGGCCGCGGCGTCGGCGCCCTTAGCCGTGTTGCCGGTCTCATGGATGGTGATGTAGGTGTCCGGGTTGGTGTCCCTGCCCGGCCGGTTTTTACGCCCATCGGAGATGATATGCTCCTGGATGGCGAGGCCCGTGTCAGTGGCCCTCTGAGGGCCCTCCACGGCCTTCAGATAGGCCAGGGAAACCCAGCCCTTGCCCGTCCTGCCCCAGCCGTCACGGGCCTCCAGCACGTCCACCACGGCCCCGCAGGGGTACGCCCCCACCTTGCCGTAGCTGGTGCCGGGGCCGCTGCGGATATTGACGCCGATGCTGGGCGTCACGATGTACTTGCTCATAGGCTTGTCCTCCTGTTCCGGCGGCTTCTGGCCGCCCTGTTTGAGCCAGATACAAATCCAGTTGTGCACCTTGCGGCTGGCGGTGATGCGCTCTCCGCCAAAGTCGCACTGGCTGGAGCCGCCCCCATCCAGCATAACGGCGGAGGCCCAGCCCAGCCCGGCCAGCTCGTCCCGCAGAGCCTCCGGCGTTGCTGCGTCGGTGCCGTCCGAGGAACAGTAGAGGGCTAGACTTCCACCACGGAGGCCAATAGCGCTCCGCCCCCGCTTGCCTCCCTGGGCCGAGCCGTAGGAGGGCTTATCCACTGGCTTGCCGGAGGCAATGATGGCGGTCACCGCAATAAAGTTATCCGCTCCCTCGTACTCGGAGGTCATGTGGATGTCGGGGCCCTTATCCCAGGCGTAGCCCATCGCTCTCCAGGGCGTGCCGGAGCGCATTACCCCGCCCACCTTGAGCAGCGGGCAGGCCGAGCCGTCTGGGTTCCACATGCCGCCATTCAACACATATTGGGCACCAGTCTCTTCCTTGACCTGGGAAAGTGTCTTGCGGCAGTTGGTGACTCTCAGCTCAATCCGCTCCACGGACGAGAGCGGGACATATGTAATGATCTTACTCATTTGATTCACATCCTTTTATCCAGCGATCCCGCTGTTGATTACTGTTCCGGAGCCAGTAGCCCGGCCAGCTCCTGGTACTCCTCCGGGGTGAGCCGGTCGGCGGCGAGATAGACATCCATCTTGTCCTGGAGGCCGTCGGTTCGGTTCTTCTGGATGAGCAGTTTACAAAGGTTGTATACAGTTGTCATGGCGTTCTCCTTTCTCAGTTAGCGGTCAGCTCCAACATACAAAGTCGTTCCTCGTGCTCGGCCAGCATGTCCAAGGTGATGTCCTCCTCAGAGGGCGGCTGGGGCTCCGGCTCCGGCTCTGGAGGCCGCT
>ERZ507044.520-NODE-520-length-12439-cov-9.67805_pt1 | contig 12439 bp, 9 predicted proteins | sample MGYA00512870_ERZ507044 | MGnify/ENA metagenome assembly ERZ507044
ATGGAAGCTACTGATGAGACGTACACAGCACAGTACTTTGAAGACAAGAACCACAATGGTAAAGATGACGAAGATGAAAAAGTTACTATTATCTTCCGTGCAGGTGCGAATGGATCCCTGAATACAGGGGATATCACGATTGCGGACGTTCTGATCGGCACTCACTTCGGTGAGGTAGTGAAGACGATTCCGACACCAGTCGCAAACAATGGCTATCATTTCACCGCTTGGAATAATCCAATTCCGGCGAATGAAGCTGAAATTGTTGGCAATATGGAATTTGTAGCGAATTTCGCGGCAAATCCAGTCGATCCGGATCCTGTTAACCCAGGCTGTCCGGCAGGAACGGAATGGAATGAAGAAGCGCAGGCTTGCTTAGCGCCAGTCGTTCCGCCAGCACCAGTTGTTCCTCCGGGACCGGGCCCAGTTAATCCTGAACCGCAGCCGGAAGAAGAAGTCATTGTTGAACCGACAACACCGGAAGGCGGCGGAGAAGTAACGCCAACACCGACGCCGGAAGTTGAAGAGATCGAAGAACCGGAACAGCCGCAGGTCGGCCACAAGGGTTCTTGGGCTCTGATCAACCTGATCGCCAGCTTGCTTGGCTTGTTAGCGGCGCTGTTCCTGATTTTCGCGAAGCACTCGAAAGAGGATGACGACGAGGATGATCAGAATCAGACCGCAGCGATGAATGAAGAAGAAGATCCGGAACAGCTGAAGCGCAAGAGAATCTACAAGTGGATCTCGGGCTTAACGGCTGTCATCTCGGTCATCGTCTTCGTTCTGACCGAAAACATGCGGCTGCCGATGGTCTTGGTAGATAAGTGGACGCTGTTGATGGTCGTCTTCTTCCTGATCAATGCCGTAACGCTGTACTTAGGCAGAAAATGGCATGAAGATGAGGATGACGAAGAACAAACACAGGCGTAATTATCACAAAGTTAACGGAAAGGTCGAGCATACGCTCGGCTTTTCTTTTGCTTTTCAAGCTTGGAATAACCATCATTAAAATGAAAACGCATGTCAGTCATCAATCCGGTTTATGGAAAACTGAAAATGATTTCAAGATTAGAAGGGGCTAACCTGTCAAAATCCGCCTGGTTAAAGGACTTAGCTCTTTTGAGTGAACTCAGTCGAAATCTGAATAAAAAATTCAGGAGAACAAGGCTTGATGGAGCAGGTTATACGTGCTATCATTTCAATAGTTGAGTTTCCAACTAATTGAGGTGAGGGGATGAAAAAGACAGGACGGCTGTTGACGGACTCGTCTATTTTGTATCGCTGTTCGCAAAAATACTACGATAAAGTGCTGGACGCCTATCAGCTGGGTTCCGGACAGCTTCCGTTTTTAATTTTCATTTATGAGAACGAAGGCATTACGATGAACGGTCTGGCGCAGCTGGGCTGTTATGACAAAGGAACCGTAACCAAAGGCGTTCAGCGGCTGGAAGAAGTCGGATATGTCACGATCGAGGTCAGTCCAACGGATAAACGCGTGCGCACGCTGCGAACGACGGCGAAAGCGAAAGAGATTATCGGTCAGATCTATTTGATTCGCCAACAGTGGTGGGATCAGATCACGCAGAATATGAGCGAGGATGAAGCGGCGCTGTTTGAAAAGCTGCAAAGTAAGGCGGTTGCCAACGCATTAGATTATCTGGCGGAAGAAGAACAGGAATCGCAGCGGGTGGGAATTTTCGGCATTCAGAAAATGACGCTGCTCGATTATCCCGGCAAGATCGCATGCACGCTGTTTACCGGTGGCTGTAATTTCCGCTGTCCGTTCTGCCAGAACTCTGATCTGGTGTTTCTGGCGGAGAATATGGCACAGATTCCCAGGGAAGAACTGTTCGACTTTTTAACCCGCCGTCAGGGAATTCTGGAAGGAATTTGTATCAGCGGCGGGGAACCGCTGCTGCAGCCGGGGATCGAAGCTTTCTTACGCCGGATTAAGGAATTGGGTTATCCGATCAAATTGGATACCAACGGCAGTTTCCCAGATCAGCTGGAGCATCTGATCGACGAGGGATTGATTGATTACGTGGCGATGGACCTGAAAAACTGCCGTGAACGCTACAGCGAAACGGTCGGTTTGACAAAGCTGGATCTTGCGGCTGTTGAAAAAAGTGTCGCGCTGTTAATGCAGGAGAAGATTCCGTATGAATTTCGAACGACAGTAGTCAAGGAGCTGCATACCGCTGAGGATATGCGGCGTCTGGGCGAGTGGATCAAGGGCGCCCGCAAGCTGGTTCTGCAGCAGTTTGTCGACAGCGAGCGGGTGATTCAGCCCGGCTTGCACGCCTGCACCAAAGAAGAAATGGAAGCGTTTCGGAAGATTCTGCTTTCGTGGGTACCGGACACCGAGCTCCGGGGGTTATAGAGGAAAGAAAGGTAGAGACGTATGTATAAAGTAGTTAAACGCGACGGCATGATTACGGAATTTGATATCAGCAAGATTTCACTGGCGATCACCAAAGCCTTTGAGGCTCAGCAGAAACAATACCATTCCAGCGTGATTGATATGCTGGCGCTGCGGGTAACCGCGGATTTTGAAAGCAAAATCAAAGACGATCTGATCCAGGTGGAAGATATTCAGGACAGCGTGGAATCAATTCTGATCCAATCCGGATATTCCGACGTCGCCAAGGCATACATTCTATACCGCAAACAGCGGGAAAAAATCCGCAATATGAAATCGACGATTCTCGATTATAAAGAACTGGTCGACAGCTACGTCAAAGCGACGGACTGGCGCGTGAAAGAAAATTCAACCGTGACTTATTCGGTCGGCGGTTTGATTCTGAACAACAGCGGTGCGATCACCGCCAACTACTGGCTTTCGGAGATCTATGACGAGGAAATCGCCAACGCACACCGCAGCGGCGATATCCATCTGCACGATCTTTCGATGCTGACGGGCTACTGCGCCGGCTGGTCGCTGAAGCAGCTGATTCTGGAAGGCTTAGGCGGCGTACCGGGCAAAATTACCTCCAAACCGGCGAAACATCTGGCTTCGCTGTGCAATCAGATGGTCAACTTCCTGGGCATCATGCAGAACGAATGGGCGGGCGCACAGGCGTTCTCCTCGTTTGATACGTATCTGGCGCCGTTTGTCAAGGTCGATCAGCTGAGCTATGACGAAGTCAAGAAATGCGTCGAGTCGTTTGTCTATGGCGTCAACACACCGAGCCGCTGGGGCACGCAGGCGCCGTTTTCCAACATCACTCTGGATTGGGTTGTGCCGGCGGATTTAGCGCAGCAGCCGGCGATTATCGGTGGTCAGCCGCAGGATTTCACCTATGGCGACTGCCAGAAAGAAATGGATCTGGTCAATAAGGCGTTTATTGAAGTTATGATCGAGGGCGACGCCAACGGCCGCGGCTTCCAGTATCCGATCCCGACGTATTCGATCACGAAAGATTTCGACTGGTCGGACACGGAAAATAATAAATTGTTGTTTGAGATGACCTCGAAGTATGGCACGCCGTATTTCTCCAATTACGTCAACAGCGACATGCAGCCCAGCGACGTCCGCAGCATGTGCTGCCGGCTGCGGCTGGATCTGCGCGAACTGCGGCGGAAGTCCGGCGGCTTTTTCGGCAGCGGCGAAAGCACCGGTTCGGTTGGCGTCGTGACGATCAACCTGCCGCGGATCGCTTACCTGGCCAAGGACAAAGATGATTTTTATGCCCGGCTGGATCGTTTAATGGATATTTCCGCGCGGTCGCTGAAGGTCAAGCGTCAGATCATCACCAAGCTGCTCAATGAAGGGCTTTATCCTTATACCAAGCGCTATCTTGGATCGTTTGATAACCATTTCTCAACGATCGGACTGATCGGCATGAACGAGGTCGGACTGAACGCGGCCTGGCTGCGCGCCGATCTGACGCATAAGGAAACGCAGGAATTCGCCAGGGAAGTGCTGAACCACATGCGCGAACGGTTAGTCGTGTACCAGGAAGAATACGGCGATCTGTATAACCTGGAAGCCACGCCGGCGGAATCGACGACCTATCGCCTGGCCAAGCATGACAAGCAGCTGTATCCCGACATCATCACCGCGACGGAGGACGGCAACACGCCGTATTACACCAACAGCTCGCATTTGCCAGTTGGTTATACCGAGGATATCTTTGAGGCGCTGGACGTTCAGGACGAGCTGCAGACGCTGTATACTTCCGGTACCGTCTTCCATGCTTTCTTAGGCGAAAAGCTGCCGGACTGGAAAGCCGCCGCTTCCCTCGTCCGCAAGATTTCCCAGAATTATAAACTGCCTTATTATACATTGTCTCCGACATATTCGATCTGCAAAGACCACGGTTATATCGCGGGAGAGCAGTATGTCTGCCCGATCTGCGGCCGTACAACTGAGGTTTACAGCCGGATCACGGGTTACTACCGGCCGGTTCAGAACTGGAATGCCGGCAAGACGCAGGAATACAAGGAACGTAAGGTCTATGATATCGGTCATTCCGTCCTGAAAGGCCGTCAGGCGCTGAAAGAAGCCCCGGTCCAGCCGGAAAGCCGCGAGGAAAAGAGTGTGCCGTCCTCTTCCGCGGAAGGCCGTGTCCTGTTGTTTACGACGAAGACCTGCCCGAATTGCAAGATGGCCGGCCGGCTGCTGGAGAAAGCCGGGATCGCCTATGAGCTGATCGACGCCCAGGAACAGGCGCAGCTCAGCGAACGCTTCTCGATTATGCAAGCGCCGACGCTGGTCGTCGTAGATCAGAATTCCAACTGCGTCTACAAGACGAATAACGTCCAGGAATATATCACGCGGCAGCGCTGAGGAACAATCCCATTTTCCAATGTCAGGAGGATGGGATTTTTTATTCTGAAAATTGAGTCAATCTATGAATAATACTGGCATTCATGAAAGCGCTTCGTTATAATGAAAGCAGACAGAACGGAGATTGAAAAGAAAGCGAGGAACAGGAAGATGGAAGAAAAGTTGGAAGCGCAGCTGCGCGAATTGGCCGGGATGATCGACCATACGATACTCAAGCCGGACGCGACAAAACAGAAAGTGCTGGAGGTTTGCCAGGAGTGCCGGGATTATCATTTCAAGATGATCGCGATCAACTCCTGTCAGGTGACGTTGTGCCACCATGCCTTAAAGGGCAGCGGCGTGCATGTCGGAGCGGCGATCAGCTTTCCGCTGGGCCAAACTGAACTGAACGTCAAGCTGCTGGAAACGGAGCATGCCATCCGCCAGGGCGCAGACGAGATCGATTATGTCGTCAACCTGACGGAGCTGAAAAGCGGCAACTGGGATCTTGTGCGCAAGGAGATGGATCGGATCACGCGGCTGTGTCACCAATATGGCAAGATCTGCAAGGTCATCTTTGAAACATGTTATCTGAGCGAGGAAGAAATCATTCGCCTGGCGCAGATTGCGCGCGAGGTGAAGCCGGACTTCATCAAGACCTCGACGGGTTTCGGTCCGGCTGGAGCGACAGCCAAGGACGTGTTTATCATGAAGCATGAAGCGGGCGAGGACGTCCAGGTCAAGGCGGCCGGGGGCATCCGTTCCTTAGCGGCGCTGCTGGAAATGAAGAAGGCGGGAGCGACACGTTTCGGCACCTCCTCGTCGATCAAGATCATGGAAGAAGCCCGGAAGCTGCTGGAAGAAGGCGGTACGCTGTGAAAACGCTGATCCATAACGCGCATGTGATCGCCGACGGGTTTCGCGAGATTCCCTGCGGCGCGGTGCTGGTCGAGGAGGGAAAGATCGCCGCGTTGATGCCGGAAGCGGATTGGTCTGCGCAGGCGGAGAACGCGGACGAGGTCATCGACGCGGAAGGGTTGATGCTGACGCCGGGCTTGATCGACATTCACATCCACGGGGCGGCCGGGGAAGATCTGATCAGCGGGAAGGCTGAGGCGGCGGAAGCGGTGAGCCGCAACGTCGCGATGGACGGCTGTACGGCGTTCATGGCTTCGCTGACGGTCGTTTCGCATGAACGATTGTTGGAAATTCTGCGCGGCCTGGCATCGGTGGCGGACTTGCCGGGGGCCGCGATGCTGGGCATTCATTCGGAAGGCCCGTATTTAAGCCCGGATTATAAGGCGCTGATGGATGAACGCTACCTGCGCGATCCGTCGTTAAAGGAACTGCGGGACATGGTTGAAGCGGCGCAGGGACGCTTGAAAGTGATGACCGTCGCGCCAGAGCGGGCGGGCATGGATGGCTTTATTCAGGCCGCGGTGCAGGCGGGAATCACGGTGATGGTCGGCCATACCAACGCGACCAGCGCCGACGTTCACCGCGCCAGTCTCGCCGGGGCTGCCGGCTTCACCCATTTATACAACGCGATGAGCCAGCATCTGCACCGCGATCCCGGCACGGTCACGGGCGCGTTTTTAGAGGAAGGCATGAAGGCGGAGCTGATCGCGGACGGCTTCCATGTCGATCCCGAGGTTGTCCGGATGACGTGGAAACATTTCGGTTCACAGCGGCTGGTGCTGATCACCGACGCGATGCTGGGCAAAGGGATGCCGGACGGCGACTTCGAATTCAGCGGGCTGCATTGCCGCAAGCACGGCCAGCATGTTCAGGTAGTGGAAACCGGCCGGCGCGCGGGATCGGCGATCGGCATGAACGACGCGGTGCGGATGATGGGTGAGATGTGCGGCTGCACGCCGTGCGAGCTGGTTCAGATGGCCTGCGTCAACCCGGCTTCCTTAGCCCAGGTCGGAAATCGTAAAGGCCGTCTGGCAGCCGGTATGGACGCCGATCTGGCGCTGTTTGACAAGCAGTGGCAATGTCGGGGAACCCTGGTGGAAGGGCGTTGGGTTTACCGCCCTTGATCACAGCGGAACAGTCTGGCGAACTCCGTGTCCAAAGAAAGTGCTTCCCTTGGTAAAAAATTAAAATTTCGGGTTTAAGATTGGATATTCTTTCCAGCTTCGGGTATAATACAAACCACTGGAGGCATAAAACTATGAAAAAAGCGATTTATTGTTATAACATCGACGACGTCGATCAGCATATTTTAGAGACGATTACAGCCCCGATGAACATTGAGCTGGGCTTGTTGGACGACGGCATGCTGAAGCTGACGGTCGAGGAAATCCTGCAGCGGCAGCCTGCCAGCAATCAGGACTGCACGCGGTTCGATATTTCGTTTATGCTGATGGATGAGCTGAGCGACGAAGAGATGAAGCAGATTCTAAGCGCTGGCGAACAGGCGCACTGGCACTTTGATCCGATCAAAATGTTCGTGACTGAGCACAATCGTTCGTGGACGCTGGAAACGCTGTTTGGCGAAGTGATGAAGGAACATCACCTGTTTGCCAAAGCCGAGCAGGTGGCTGCGATTCTGCGCCGTGCGGATCAGCTGGATTTGAAAAGCTGGCCGTCTGAGCAGGCGGAACGCCTGAACATCGCGCTGATGAAAGGCTATATGTTGTTAAAGAGCGGCCGGTTTGACGAGGCGCAGCTCGATCAGACGCTGAGCGAACTGACGCAGGCGATGGGGGAGTGAATTTCATTCTCCCTTTTAATTTGACTTAAAAACTCGCAGGCAAGCTACCAATCTTGAATAAATTATGCTAAACTGGGAGAGCAGAGGTGAATAAATATGAAATATAATTTTGATCAAGTGACCGACCGCAGCCATACCGACGCCACGAAGTGGTTTGTTGTACAGGAAACGCTGGATATCCCGGATGTGACGCCGTTGTGGATCGCGGATATGGATTTCGCGGTTTCCGATCCGATCCAGGCCGCGCTGAAAAAGCGCATGGAGTGCCCGGCTTACGGATATACGGAACGCGGTCCGATTTATACGCAGGTCATGGCGGACTGGTTCAACCGCCGCTATCAATATGGTGCGGATCCGGAAATGATGATGATGTCGACCGGCGTCATGTACTCGGTGTCCGCCGCGATCCGGCTGTTCAGCCAGGAAGGCGATAAGATTCTGATTCCAACCCCGGCTTATGAGCCGTTTGTCGACAAGACGCTGTCCAACCGCCGCGTGCCGACGCTGTGTCCGATGCACGAAGAGGATGGGTATTATACGCTGGACTTTGAGGACATGGAGAAGAAAATTGACGAGCAGACGAAGATTTTCATTCTGTGCAATCCGCAGAATCCGACCGGCCGCGTTTATACGAAGAGGGAACTGGAACAGATCGCCGCGTTCTGCGAGAAGCACCAGCTGAAGATCATCGCCGATGAAATCCATGCCGATTTCATCTTTGACGGTCAATTTACGCCGATCATCAATATCAACGACTACACCCGTCAGAACACGATCGCCTGTGTCTCCTGCACGAAGTCGTTCAATCTGGCCGGCTTGAAAATTTCCGGCGTGATCATCAAAAATCCGGAGCTGTTCAAAGCGTTTAAGGCCGAGGCGGTCAACGTCGGCATCGCGAGCATCAACATCTTCGCACTGGAAGCGATGAAAGCGGCGTATCAGTATTCCGAAGACTGGATGGATCAGCTGCTGGAATACATCAAGGCCAACCGGGATTACGCTGATGACTTCTTCCGCACACGGCTGCCGATGATCAAGACGCGCAAACCGGAAGGAACGTATTTCTTCTGGCTCGACATGCGGAATTGCGGCATTGCGTGGGACAAGCTGAACCAGACCTGCATCGAGGAAGGGCATGTCTATCTGTCCGAAGGCAAATTCTTCGGCGAAGACTATCTGGGCTTTGAGCGGCTGAACCTGGCCAGTCCGCGCGCCCAGCTGCAGACGGGTTTGGAAAAGTTGGAAAAAATGGTGCTGGCGCATCAGAAATAACAACCTTACAACGAAAGCGGTGAACGCCGCTTTTTTTTGTTTCTTTCATATAAAGTTTGTCTGCGGACACTGTATGGAATAAACAATAAAGAGCACTGTGCGGCGCGATGCCAAAGCAGGGGCTGAGCTGGTGATGGCGAAAAAGGCAGGCGCTGCGGTGGATTTGCGATCCGAAGGTTTCCACGCACTTTTTTCCTTTTCAATCAGGAAAAACATTGCCTCGAAAAGCAAAAGCGTTATGATAAAATGGAATTGTCATCCAAAGGATATGCAGTCAGAGTCTCCTCCCTTTCTCTGAGGGCATATCTTTTTTTGCGTCTGTTTCCATCGTGCTTGGCGGAAAGGGAGAGTTTTTCAGCCCCTGTCAAAAATGTGTTGGTTCGGTTTATCTGCGCTTGTTTAAATAGCGTGTTTTTCGCCCATACTGCTTAAAAAGAAGGGCGGGATCACACATGAAAAATAAACTGACGCCGCGGCAGGCTGCCATGGAAGCGTATTTGTCGGCGCTGCGTTTGCGGGATTTGGAGACTTGCCGCCACAGTCTGCGCGTCAGCCGGCTGGCTTACGAAATGGCGCAGGAACTGGCGTGGTCCGAGGATCGCTGCCGCAAGCTGAAAGAAGGAGCGCTGCTGCACGACTTGGGCAAGCTGGCAACGCCCGACGCCGTGCTGTTAAAACCAGACCGTTTAGACCAGGGGGAATGGCGGCAGATGCAAAAACATCCCGCTGAAGGCGCGCGTCTGATCAGCGTAACGCTGCTGAACGATCTGACGCCGATCATCCTGCAGCATCATGAACGTTGGGACGGCGGCGGATATCCTTATGGATTAAAAGCTTCTGAGATCTGTGAGGAAGCCCGCGTGCTGGCGCTGGCCGACGCGTATGACGCGATGATCTGCCGCCGCCGCTATCATGACCCGCTGCCGCAGCGGGAGGTTCTGCGCCGGATTGAAGAGGGCCGGGGAACGCAATTTGATCCGGAGCTGACCGATTCCTTTTTGTCGCTGCATCGGCTTCTGCGCTGATCTTTTGAAAAGTAAATGAATAAAAATGAAAGTCGGCTGATTCAGTTTGACATCGCTTTCATCCCATTGTAAACTGAGGATCAGAAGGAGAATATCGAATGGAAAAATTTGAACTGAACGACTTTAGAAAACTTCGCGAGCTGAGCAACGTAACTTTCTCCCCCGACGGCCGGCACATTGCCGTCGTCGTCAAAGCCTGCAACGAGCAGGACGGGTATGATTTCACGATCTGGGCGCGCCCAGAGGATGGGGAATTCCGCCAGCTGACCAGCTTCGGCAAGGAAAGCAGCTATCTGTGGGACGATGCGAAAACATTGATGTTTTTATCGCTGCGCGATCCGGCGGATCAAAAACGCGCCGAGGCCGGCGAGGAATTGACCGGCGTTTACCGCCTGAGCCTGGAGGGCGGCGAGGCGATTAAGGCGTTTACGCTGCCGATACAGGCGGGAAGGCTGGAAAAGCTGAAGGATGGCCTGTATCTGGTCACGGCCCGCTGCGATGCGAACGTGCCGGATTATTATAAGATGAATGCCGAGGAGCGCAAGCAGGTTGCCGAGGATAAGAAAAAGAACGCCGAGTTTCACGTATTGGATGAAACTCCGTTCTGGTCCAACGGCACGCCGGGCTTTACGAGCAAAATGCGCACGCGCTTATTTGTTTACGACGAGAAAAAAGCCGAGCTGACCCCATGCAGCGAACCCCTGTTTCAGGTCGAAGCCAGCGCTGTCGTGGGCCGGAAGATCTATTATTCCGGCTGCGCGTACACATTGCGCACCAAGCTGCAGAAGGACGTCTGGTGTTACGATCTGGATACCGGTGAAAACCGGCAGGTCTACGTCAACGAAGGCTTCGGCAACCGCAGTCAGAACGTTGCGACCGACGGCACAAGGGTGCTGTTCTGCGCTGCCAAGGGCGAAACCTGGGGACAAAACGAGCATCCGAATTTCTACGAACTCGATCCGGCATCAGGAACGCTGGCGCTGTTGGCGGAAGCGGATCTGTCCTACTATCTTGCCAAACCCAAAGAAGGCGCGCTGTGGATCAACGGCAGCGACCGGATTTCGAATAATCTGTTCTGCTTCGGCGGGGACAATGAGTTGAAAAAGATGTCCGACTGGAGCGGCGATATCGGCAGCTTCGATATCTTTGGCGATCAGGCTGTCATCGCCGGCAAGCAGGGAACCGATTTTGACGAGGTCTGGACGATTGATCTGAAAACGCAGAAAGCCTGCTGCCTCAGCGACTTCAACCGTTCATTCTTACAGACCAGACAGGTCAGCAAATGCGAACCGCTGACGATTGCCAGTCACGATTGGGACGTCGACGGCTGGGTCATGAAGCCGGCCGACTTTGATCCGGAAAAGACCTATCCGGCGATTCTGACGATCCATGGTGGGCCGAAGGGCGCCTATCACGGCACGTTTGGGGTCGATATGCAGACCTGGGCTTCCGCCGGTTACTTCGTCTTCTTCTGCAATCCGATCGGCTCTGACGGCCGCGGCAACAAGTTTGCGGAAATCCGGGAAAAACACGGCACCATTGATTATGAAGACATCATGAACTTCACCGACGAAGTGCTCAAGCGCTATCCGCAAATCGACCCGCAGCGGATGGGCGTCACCGGCATTTCCTATGGCGGCTACATGACCAACTGGATCATCGGCCATACCGACCGGTTTAAGGCGGCCTCCAGCCAGTGCTCGGTTGTCAACTGGGTTTCGATGTACGGCGTGTCCGACATCAGTATGGAATTCGTTCCGGATCAGATGGGCGGCTCGATCTTTGAGAAAACGCAGACGTATTGGGACCGCTCGCCGCTGAAATACGCGTGCAACGCGGTGACGCCGACGCTGTTTATCCAGCCGCTGGCGGATTTCCGCTGCCATCTTTCCGACGGCCTGCAGATGATCACGGCACTGATGGACAAGGGTGTGGAGACCCGTGTCGTCTGCTTTGACGGCGATCATCATGGACTGAATCATTTCGGCAAGCCGTCGCACCGCGAACGCTCCTATTCTGAAACGCTCAACTGGATGGACAGCCATCTGAAATAAGCAGCACACCGGCCGCACACGTCAAACTGTGCGGCTTTTTCGCGTCAGAAATAAAAATTTTGAACTTTTTTAACCTTTTTGGCAGGCATTTTGGAATTTTCCGCAATATTAATAATGGAGATATGAATTCCAAAGAAAGGTAGGGATTAAACATGCACGAAAAAAACACGGTGGAAAAGGATTGGACGATCAAGCTGCTCAAGGAGGTCATGCGTCAGACCGGCATGGATGAAGACGAGCTGTGCCGCAAAGCCCGGCAATCACCCGGCTGGATGGGCCGGCTGAAACGGAAGGAGGAGGAAGCGACGCTGCAGGATTGTTTCGCTCTGGCGAGCGCTCTGGACCTGTCTTTACATGAATTTTTTATCCGATTTGATGAAGATGAACGGAATAAAACTTGTCAAATGATGAAATAGTATTTATTTCCGCAAGCTTAAAGGATTAAAAAACGATCGAAACTTCCAGAAAAAGAATACGAGGTTTGAAAAACGACTTTTTAATCTGATCTGACAGGCTGAAAAAGTGACGGCTGTCACTTTTTTAGTCGTGTGCCGGGCATGGCATACATCTAGTTGGTGAAAATCCAACCACGGGTATTTAC
>ERZ507044.523-NODE-523-length-12397-cov-14.168_pt1 | contig 12397 bp, 13 predicted proteins | sample MGYA00512870_ERZ507044 | MGnify/ENA metagenome assembly ERZ507044
CGATCATCGGTTCTTCTGGTTCAGGAAAATCCACACTTCTTCGCTGCATCAACTTGTTAGAAAAACCGACCAGTGGGCAAATCATCTACTTAGGTGAAAATGTGCTGGAAAAAGGCTACGACTTGCCGAAATACCGGACGCATCTAGGAATGGTTTTCCAATCCTTTAACCTATTCAACAATATGAATGTATTAGAAAACTGCGTGACGGGCCAAGTCACTGTTTTGAAACGTGATCGCAAAGAAGCAGAAGCGACTGCCAAAGAAAATCTGGAGCAAGTCGGTATGGCTCAATATGCCAACGCCAAGCCTTCCCAGCTTTCAGGCGGACAAAAACAACGGGTAGCCATTGCCCGTGCCTTATCGATGAATCCAGATGTCATGTTGTTTGATGAGCCGACTTCTGCGCTAGATCCAGAAATGGTCGGTGAAGTGTTGAAGACCATGAATACCTTAGCTCATACTGGCTTGACGATGGTGATTGTTACCCACGAAATGGGCTTTGCCAAAGAAGTATCTGATCGGGTCATCTTTATGGATCAAGGTGTCATTGCCGAACAAGGGACACCTGAAGATATCTTTATTCATCCAAAAGAACAGCGCACCAAAGAATTCCTTTCCCGTGTGTTGAATTAATTTTCTGTCTTGAAACACTTAGCGGTCTTCTTCCGAGCTTTTTCGTCCTTTTTCAGTACGCTTGGAAGAATTTAATGCTAAGTGTTTTTTTATTCTCTAAACGACAATTGTCAGAATTTATCAAAAAATCACAAAAAACCATTGCTATTTGTTAGAAACTTTGTTATTTTTTTTAAAACTAAGGAATTATAGGAGCTTTCATTTATGGAAAAAAAGTTACAGTTTAAGGATTATATGTATGTTGGATCAATGCTTTTCGGTCTTTTCTTTGGTGCCGGAAATCTGATTTTCCCCGTTCACATGGGACAAGAAGCTGGCGCGAATGTCGGCTTAGCCAACCTTGGCTTTTTAGTTACAGGGATCGGCTTGCCGTTTTTAGGGGTGATCGCCATTGGGGTTTCCCAGAGCAGCGGTGTTTTTGAATTAGCTTCTCGAATCAATCGACGCTACGCACTTATTTTTACGATTTTGCTTTATTTAGTGATCGGGCCGTTCTTTGCTTTGCCCCGTTTGGCTACCACTTCTTATGAGATCGGGATCGCTCCCCATGTTTCATCTGACATGCAAACTTGGTTATTGGCATTGTTTTCTGCCCTCTTCTTTGGCGCTGCCTGGTGGTTTTCTCGTAAACCAAGCAAAATCTTAGATTATGTTGGGAAATTTTTGAATCCATTATTTCTGGTCTTACTAGGCGTTTTGCTGTTTTTTGCTTTTTGGCAACCTCTAGGAACCATCAGCGATGCGCCGATCTATCCTAGCTATCAAAGCGATGCTTTCTTTACTGGTTTCACTAACGGTTACAATACCCTTGATGCGCTGGCATCTTTAGCCTTCGGGATCATCATCGTCTCGACGATTCGCAATATGGGGGTTGAAAAACCTACGACGGTCGCAAAAGACACGATCCTTTCTGGTTCTGTCAGCATCGTGTTGATGGGGATCATCTATACCTTACTGTCTTATATGGGAACCAAAAGTCTAGGGCAATTTCCTATCAGCGAAAACGGTGGGATCGCTTTGGCACAAATCGCCAATCATTACCTTGGCACCGTTGGCAGTCTGCTGTTGGCTTTGATCGTTATCTCCGCTTGTTTAAAAACTGCCATTGGTTTGATCACGGCTTTTTCCGAAACCTTTGCTGGATTGTTTCCCAAGCAAAGCTACGGGTTCTTTATCGCTTTGACAAGTATCTTGCCAGCGATCTTCGCCAATGTCGGCTTGACCAATATCATCGAGTTTTCTATTCCAGTCTTGATGTTTATCTATCCACTGGCGATCACGTTGATTTTGTTGGCGATCATCAGTCCCTTGTTTCATCATCGTGCCAGTGTCTATCGAATGACGACATACTTCACATTGATCGCTGCAATCATCGACGGTTTAAATGCAAGTCCTGCACTGATTACCAACAACGCTTTCGTGCAAGGAATCTTGTCTTTTGCGTCAGAATATCTGCCCTTCTTCCAAATCGGGATGGGGTGGGTCATACCGGCTGCGATCGGATTTTTGATCGGTTTGCTATGGTCGTTGTTCAAAAAAGACCCTGTTTCAGCCTAAATTAGTTAAAAAGATGAAAATAACCTACCTTTTTTTAAAGGGTAGGCTATTTTTTTGATTAAAAAGACTGACAGTTTCGTAAAAAAAAGATACAATAGAGCCACAAAGGAGGATACCTATGTTTTATGAAGAACTTATGATGGACCCGCAAACATTAATTAAATTTAAAATATTCCGGCGTATGCTAACTCTGCAAAATCCTAGCCACCCAATCGCACAATTGGCAAAGGAAATGGAGTTGAGCTACCAACAAGCTTTTATCGAGTTGACTGAGATCGACCAAGATCTAGCTGAGTTGACTCCGGATCATATGTCGATACTCGGTCGTGGCGGTAAATTACAGCCTCAGAATATCGCGGTAACGATCGATGAATACCGCTTCTATTTATTGAATAAAAGCGTTCCGTTCTTATATGTTCTTTACATGCTGAATGAAGACAATCCAACGATCACGGATTTTTGTGCAAAATACGATGTCAGTCGTTCAACGGTGTCTCGCAAATTTGAACATCTAAAAAAACATTTGAAGCAATTTCAGCTTCGCTTTACGTACACTGAATCAAACTTGGTGGGCGATGAGCGTCTTGTGCGGCTCTCCCTATTCAATATCATTTGGTTAGGTACTCGTGGAATAGAATGGCCATTTGCGATCGCTGAGAGTGAGACAGAAAAAATGGTGGATCGATTCACGGAGTACTTCCCAATGACTCATTCTTATCTTGGCCGATTAGAGTTGAAGTATTTCGCTGCCTTGATTCTTTTACGAATCAAAAAAGGAAATTTTGCCAAATACGACAAGCGGTACAATTTCCTAATGAAAAATAATCCATATTTCGATTTTGAGCGTTTGACACAAGTCGTTGATCCTGAAGTTTCAATGACAGACAAACAATTAAAAGGCGAATCAGGGTTTATTTACTTGATGGCGCAAATCTTCCCATTCTATTTGAGTCCTGAAGAAGAAGCGTTGCAACAAACCTTGCAATTCTTTTCAAGCAAACAAAACCCAGTTTATCCATTAGTCGCAGACTTGTTAGCAGAGATGAAAGCAACCTTCTTTGCTTCACAACCTGGCCTGTTAGATGAGCCATTGGTCGTGGGTAATTTAATCAATGTGACTTTCGGCAACTACGTTTTCCGTCAGCCATTTCCAAATATCTATCGCTTGCTGACGCCATCGATCAATCGCGGGTCTGCTGAAGAGCAGCTGCAGCAAAAAATCGATGAATTCTTAACGAGTTATCGCGAAGAATCCGCGGTGGACTATATCAACGATGAAAACCAAGAGCAGATGGCAACGATGTATACCCACGCCCTGCTGCCGTTTTATGATCAAATCCGTTATTCGAATCGTTTACGGGTAGGGGTTGCGTTAGAAGACAATTTCTTAGTCGTTCAAGGATTGAATCAATTCTTACATGACTTGACCTTCGTAGCAGCAGAACCTTATGATCTAAACCAGCAAGAAAACTATGATGTCATCGTTAGTTCCAATCAGTTGATGAAAAAACTCAAACCAGAAAAAATGAGTTATATTTGGGATTATGCGGCAGATGATCGGCAATACATTGATTTGTACCGTACCTTAAAAAATCGTTTTGATGAAAAGAATCTTTCCTTGTAATCAAACCGTTACGGTTTCTTAAGAACTTCCGAAAAGATTTGTCACAGAATATTCATATTTATCTCGTATACTCTATGTATACCAACAAACAACCCTAACTAACACTTTTTCATTTTTAACTCCTTCCCGTCGGCCACCCACCGACGGGTCTTTTTTTGCTTCTTTTCGCAGCCAGCAAACTTAAACACTTTCCAATCTTTTCTCCACAAAAAATTCATATTTGGACAGTATAGTATACATAACCCAACAAACAACCCTAACTAACACTTTTCATTTTTACTCCTTGCCTGTCAGCTACCCACTGACAGGCTCCTTTTTTTCTTACGGGGTTTGCCGTATACTAAAGCCAGGAGGTGTCCTATGACAAAAGCCATTACGACAGTTGACCAATACATTGCAGCAGCTCCAGCAGAACGACAAGCGACTTTAAAAAAGGTCCGTCAAACCATCAAAGCCGTTTTACCTGAAGCGGTTGAAAAAATCAGTTATCAAATGCCTACCTATCATCAGGGAGAAAATATCGTGCATTTTGCCTGCGCCAAACAGCATCTTGGCTTTTATCCCACGCCTTCTGCGATCACGGCCTTCCAAGAAGACCTACAACCCTACAAAACCAGTAAAGGGGCGGTTCAGTTTCCTTTTGCACAGCCGATCCCTTACGAACTGATCGCTGTGATGACCGCTTGGCGACTCGCAGAAGTCAAAAACAAGCACGCTTAACCAGCAATAAAAAAACCGCTGCGTCTAATGACGCAGCGGTTTTTTTGCTATGCACAGGCTTGTTTACAAGCCAGGTTTTGTATTCAAGGTGCTAACTTTCAGCACATGATGCAGGGGAATAATCCGCAGCTGCTGACGGTCGCTTTGTAATTTCAAGACAACTTGTTCTTTTGCTACCGTTTTGCCGACGATCCAGCCGGTAACGGTTTCAAAACCACCCAATTTCTCTGTTTTTACTTGCAGCACGACCAGGTGCTTGGCAGCGGCTGCCTCTTGCAGCGTTCGCTGGATTTCTTTGACTTTTTCAGACTGATTCTTCTTGTCAGCATCATCACTGAAAAAGGTATCCAGCAACGTTGTGGATGTCATCACAATGAGTTTGCCCAATTGTTTGATGGGCGATGGTTTCTTTTCCATTGGACATTCCTTTCTGCGCGTTGCAGCAGTTTATAAAAACCACACATACGTTCGCATTTCCATGGTTCTATTTTAGCAAATTTTTGGTAAAATACAAGCGAACACGCCTTATTTTTCAGAAGAAATAACCTCTAGCCAAAAAGGAATTCCTTCTTGTAGCAGTTGATAGGTCTCTTCGAAATCTCCTGTATAATAAGGATCTGGTACTTCCGCGGTTTCTTTGCCAGGAACAACACTCAAATACGAACGGATCTTTGCGGTGGTATCGGCAGGTGCCAGCGCTTGAAGTGTTTCAACATTGCTTTGATCCATACCGATGATCCAGTCAAATTTGGCAAAGTCTGCTTCTGTGATCTGCCGTGAAATGAGTCCCTCGCTGGATAAGCCTGCTTGACGCAATCTTTTTTTGGTTCCGGGATGAGCAGAATGTCCGACTTCCCATGAGCTGGTCGCTGCCGAATCGATCTGCCAATCCAAATTGCGTTTTGCTATTTCTGCTTTATAAATAGCTTCTGCCATGGGGGAACGGCAAATATTACCTAAACAAACAAATAAAACTTTCGTCATCGCTCACTGCTCCTCTTTTTCATAGATTTGGTGGCCAAAAAATTCCACATCCTTCGCCAAACGAAACAATTGCGTTGCAATCTCTAAAGGGGTTTCTGGAAAGTCGTTGTGAATCCAATTTTCCAAAATGCCTCCGCAGCCGTAGGAAAAGAACCGGCTATAAAATAGAATGTCTTGTTTCGTCAATTGCTGCTCTTGATCGACCTCCAAGAATAAGCGCTGAAAAAGCGGTTCTGTGATCTGTAAAAAACCGTTCATTAAGATCTCGCGGTCATAAGCCAGTGATTTGCGGTAAAAGGCCGGCGCTTGTTTCATTGCTTTCAGCATGCGTAAGGCGGCCTCTTCCCAATTATCAAGGGCGACATCTTCAGTCGTCAAAAAAATCAGCGCATCTTGCCGATAGATCCATTGGATCAAGGCTTTCTTATCAGGAAAATGATAGTAAAACGTCTGCCGATTGACCTGCGCTTTTTCGGCGATCTCCTGCACGCTGATCTTATTCACTTCTTTGGTCTCACAAAGGGTGATCAATGTCTGGCCAATCACAGCCTTCGTTTGTTTCCCATCCATCATAGGGCACCTCTTTTTCTTCTCTTTCTATCATACCAAATTTTCCTGCAAAAAAAAATCCTATCAAATGGTCCTTTTTCACAGACCTTCCCCGAAACCTTCATCAGAGCAATAGATTCCTGGGCGCTTTTTAAATAGGACAGGTTTCTACAAAAAACGCCTGCCTCCATTTGAGGCAGACGTTGCTTTCGATAGTTAAACGGCAGGTTGCTCATTGTGCCATTTTGGTTTGAAACTGTTCTCTTCGAATCACACTGACTTTTTCAGTGAAATTGGCCCAGTCGATGGGTCTAGGTGGTGCCAGCCATAAGATATGGTCGATCCCCAATGCACCATAAAAGGGTAAGTTTGAAAGAATCAGATGCGTATGATCATCTGGGTAACTTTGGAATTGGACATTCAAATCGAGGATTTTTTCGATATTCTTTTGGATCATCTGATTGTAGGAATCGCCAAATGAAAAGTCCACGCAGACATACAAGGGAACCAAAATCTCTTTTAGCGGAATCGTGGAAATCAACAGAATCAGATACCTGAAAAACAAAAACTCTTTATTGTTCCATAAGATCGGCCGGTTGCGGCTTTCTTCCAGATAGTTACGGCAAAAGGCAGCATATTCTGGATAGGTTTCAAGAAAATACGTCACATCCATATATTGGTATTCATAGCGAGAACTAAAGGAAAACGACAAAAGCTGATAATGGATCGTTGTCGTTTCAGCATGAAGAAGTGCCAACGTATCTGCGGTTAAGGAAAACTGCTGTTGGACGGCTTGAATAAAATGCTCGTTTAATTGTTGGATATAGGTTTGTTCTTGATCGATGTAGCTATTGTTGTCGATCAGCCAGCCCTCAACGATCAAAAAGCGCAAAATATCTCGAGCTTCACGCTCTAGCACTTCTTGATCGGTGATCGTCAAAATCTCCTGCAGCCAGCGTTTCAATTCCTCAATGATCACGAGATGTTTGGGCAAGACTAAATCATTTTCCACGCTGTTTTGCAGGTAATGACCATTCGTCATCCGTGCCAAAACGATTCCTAGATAATGTTTCTTGCGAATCCGCATGCGAGCAGACTGTTCTGGTTTAAGCCAGGTGCTTTCATTAAAACGATCAAAGGTCTTTTCTTTCTCCAAGATTTCTTTTGGAAAAGGGGAATGATTCAGATAGTATTCCTTCATAAAAAAGAGGAAAATAAATTCCCTGATCTCACTTTCCTCCCCAACCAGCTGAAATTCTTTCGTCACTTCAATATCATATTCTTTCAAGATCAGTTTGAACTGTTTAAATTCTTTATAGACGGGATTATGGCTTAAATAGTGATTGGTGGCAAATTCGTATAAAGAAGACAATTGCTCAAAAAAACATTCTTTCAACATGGAAAATTTCAACGCTTGATCCAAATAATAGGTCAGCAGTGTATCGGAAGTTGCCAGACCCGAGGCATTCAGTTTAATGACCGTCCCATCGGTCACGATCTCAAATTCCTCGTTCAATCCGAGTTCATAAAAATCAAGATTCAATTCTTGAACGGTTTTGTTGATCAAAAATTCCGACATGGTCAATTGATCCATCAATGTTTCCTTCGTTTCCGAAAGAGCGACTGCGTTTTCCAAATATTGCAGCATCACCAGTTTTCGTTTGTCCGCCTTATTCAAAAATGTCACAAACATGCGTTTTCAAGCCTCCATTGTTTTTTTGGCCATAAAGGACGTTTCCTGAAAATAAGTAGCACAAGCTGGCAAGATAAGAAGGCTTATCATCGCCATCACCATCTGTATTATTTCCTGGCAGTGCTAGATCGACGTTCAAACGATCCGGCGCAAAGACATCCTCCAGCATGACTCGTTGGGCAAAATGTTTTTGCTTTTCCAAAAAACTGCTTTCTGACAGTGAGGATCGCTCCGGCTCTTTTTTCGGAACGGTTTCTGGTTCAGGCGCGGGTTGTTCTTTGGATTCTTCCATTTCAGTTGGCGGTTCCTCCACTTTTTCTGGTATTTCTTCTGGTGGGTCCGTGGGGACGATTTCTTCTGAGGGGTCCAGCGGATTATAAATGGTCGCAAAAACGACTTGTTCTGTAACAAGATCGATCATTCCGATAATCATGCACGCACCAATGACAAAGCCAAATCTGCGTTTCATTTTATTCACCCTCCTTATCATCAGCGCATCTTCTGATGATGTTTCTACGACGCTGAACGGTCCAACAACTTATGGGCGCCCAGCAGACATCCACTAATTATAAATAAAATAACAAATAAAAGAAACCAATTTTTCATTGATTGTTGTTTCCATACCGTTTCTTGTTTTTCAACCATCACTTTTTCTGCTTTCGGCGTGCTGATTGTCGCCGCTGGTTTTTGTGGGTGATCGGCAGTTGCCTGCTCAACAGGAATTGCTGTCAGCACGTACCGTTCTTCTGTTCGAGTAGGCGTAGGACAAGTGATCAAGGTCAATTTTGGTGTCTGTTCTTCCTCTAGCACCGACAAGTCCGATTCGTCTACGATTTTTTTATCCGTGATGATATACTGTTGACTCTCCTCGAGATAGGTCACTGATACTTCCATCCCCACCTGTGCTTCTAGCAATTGACCAAATAACAAACTTTGTCTGCCAAGATGATGCCCTAAAACGACAAAATTGCTATTTTTCAACGAACGTTCGGGAAACATCACGACGCCGCCTCTCAGCAGCTGTTGATTCGTTAGTCCCACCAACAGCGGCTGCTGGAAATCGATCGCCTCGATTGCGACAAAGCCGTACCCAGTGATCGTTGTCGGCTGAGGCGCCAATACATCTGACAGAGCTGGCATTTGGATCGTTTCTTCTTCTGGGATCGTTGCCGGCAGCTGCGTGGCTATCGTCAATTGCGTGGTGCGTAATTGCCAACTGACAATGCTTTCTTTGAGAAAAGGCAGTGCCAGCAAAAGAATACCTACGATGATCAACCCATCGATCAAGTATTTCTCAAGGTGCTCACGCTTCATCCGTTTCATTTTTTTTCTTTCGTCGGTACCATAAAAGCAGCAGCAAGGCGAGTAGTAGCAACAGTCCGCCGATCAAGAAATAAAGCCATGTGTAATCTGTTTCGATCGTCACATCTTTCTTATTAAGATCACGTGCGACCTCTCCCGTCACTGTAAATTCTTTTTCGAAGGTCCATTTATAGAGATAGCTTTCTTCTTCGCCTTCTTCATTTTCAATTTTGTATTGCCCTTCATCGCTTTTTCCACCATAGGCAACGGAAGTCAACACGTAGGTCCCTGCTTCTAAACGTTGTCCTTCTAAAGAGATTGGGTACGAGAAGTTGGAATTAGGTGCCATTTGCATTCGTGAGGTATCCGAAGAATACAAGACGTCGCTATCACCTTTTTTCTTCACTTCATTGATTAGGCGTAATGAATTCAAGTAAGCTGCTTCAGGATTTTGAAGAGTGACATTGATAGTATTTCGGGCGTTGACTTGACCTGGTCCAACATCCAGCAGTTTTAGATCCGGTGAAACTTCTGTTGTGTTTTGACGCAGTAAAATCGCAACGACATAGGCATACTCATTCTTGATAGCTAACCCTTGCTCTTCTTCACTGTCAGCAGTATCGGTTTCCTCTGTCGTCTCTTTTAAGGTCAATCCACCTGCGATGACCCCTTCAAAGGATTCTGAAGGCATGGTGATCTTTAAGGGTAAGGTGATTTGGGATTGTTTGGGGATCGTGATCTCTTCATCCACTTCAATCAAATCAGCCATATCATAAGGCAAGGTTTCGTCCGCTTCGATGTCGTTTTCGCCATATTCCACGACTCCGTTTAAGTTTGTGGTAGCTGAAGCGATCACTGGCGCGATGACGACCTCTTGATCGGTGTCATTACGCAATTGAACTTCAACGTTTTGTACCGTACCCGGCGCCATTTTCAAGTCAAAATAAGTTTTTTCTTTATCGATTTGATTTTCTGGAATTACGGGATTGACGGCAAAGTTAAATTCAGAAGCGGTTCCTATCGTTGGTACAAAAAAGAAAATACTTGCGAATAGGAGCGCAAAAAGCTGGTTGATTTTTTTCATGATGGATGTCCCTTCTTTCTATGTATTCTCCTTAAACCACGAAAGGGTTCAAGGAGAAAGCTGGTACTTATGGGTTTGTTGGTGTGTCTGTCAGTAACCAAGTAAACGTGGTGTTGTATTGGCTGGCATATTTTGTCGTTGAGCCTGGAACTTCCAACTCAATGCTATCCATAGCTGCAGCTAAACTATCGCCCCAGCTCATTAGATAGGTACCTGCCCCTTCGCCATCTTGGGCACTCATCACTAAGGATTGGGCACCATTTGGATTCAATGTGATCGTTGAACTCACATTTGATGGTTTTGGTGACAAGGAAGGTGTTACTACAGTTCCCTTCGTCAAGCGAATTTGCGCGGCGGTCAATTCTTGATCTTCTGCTGTTTTGAACTGACCATTTTGGCGAACATTCAATGTCCAACCGCTCTCTGTTCCCCGATTGTCTGTCACTTGGACAAAATTTGGTCCTTCTTGATTCACATTTGCTGAATCTACGTATTTTTGGGTTTCCGCATGGTAGATCTCTGTTTTTGAGGTGATTTTTTGCGTACCAAAGTAAAGGCTTGAAGCAAAATCAATCGATAACGGTCCGTTGGTTCCTGGATTTGGTCCATCTGGGTCCGTTGGGTCAACTGGTTTGATCGGATTTTCTGGATCTGGGTCTGTTGGACTGATTGGATTGGTTGGGTCTGTATTTGGTTCAAAAGTGATCTGTCCGTTTGAATTGTATTCTGCGCTGTCCGCTGCTTGTGCCAGCACAGGAGCAGCGAAGCTTAGCCCTAATACTGAGAGAAATGCTAGTGTTTTTTTCATGTCTATACTCCTTATCCTTCCGTTCCTGGTGTATCTGATAATACCCAAGTTAGTGTAGTCGTGTAGCTAACGGCATCTTTTGGTGTGCTGCCGGGTACAGAAAGTGCGACTGCTTTGGTAACATCTGCTTGTACTTCTTGGCCATCCTTATCTATTTCAGTGACCGTCTCAACGCTTCCCCAAGCGTTGACCCATGTTCCAGCACCCGTTTGATTTGCTGCGGTCATCACCACTGATTCAGCGCCTGCTGCATCCAATGTGATCGTCGCTTCTGCCAATGGAGCAGTAACACCGATCGCATTTGATTTAACAGCAGGACTTGTTAGGGTAATGACAGAACCAGTCAATTCTTGATTCAACGTCGATTCGTTTTTGAATTGACCATTTTGCTTCACAGACAACCGCCAACCAGCATTACTACCGCGATTATCCGTTACTTGAACATAATTGGCAGTTTTTAATGTAGAAGCTGTGTCATCGTCATTCAAATACCCTTGTGCTCGTGCATAATAGACTTCGTTTTTATTGGAGATTTTATTAACACCAAAATCTAAGCTAGAGGCATAATCGATCGATAATGGTCCATTTGTTCCTGGGTTTGGTCCATCTGGATCGGTTGGATCCACAGGATTGACTGGGTTTTCTGGATCTGGATTTTCTGGATTGACTGGGTTCGTCGGATCGGTATTTGGAATAAAATCAACCGCCCCATTTGAGGTGTAAGAAGCCGCTTCAGCTGCTGAAACCTCAGTTGCTGCACTCGCTGCTGCCAATACGGCAAGACTTAAAAAGACCCATGCTGCTTTTTTCATTTCTATTTGACACTCCTTTATCTGTTTTACTGAAAATCAGTGATTTTAATTGCTTTCAGGGACATTCTTTAAATTCCAAGTCAATGTCGTCCGATACTCTTTGGCTAATTTTACGGAACTGCCTGGTACATTTAATTTTACTGCCGTTGACCCTTCCGTTGCATCGTTCCCAAACTTGTAGATCCAAGTGCCCATTCCTTTTCCGACAGGTGCGTTGACCAATGTGATTTCACTATCGGGTACAAAGGTATGACTTGCCGTAACCGTTGGTGCATACTGCATATCGGTGACCGAAGTTGCTGCACCTGAGGCGATCGATAATGAAGCCCCGACTAGTTCTTCGTCATCAGCCGTTTTGAATTGTCCGTTTTGCACAACGCTCAATGACCAGCCTTCTTGTGTTCCTCGTTTATCTGTTACTTGCACATAGTTTGGTCCAGCAGCGCCAGCTGTGAACTCTTGCAGCTGTGCGTAATAATCTTTTGTTTCGGAAGTGATCAATTGGTTGCCAAATTGAAAGCTTGAAGCAAAATCGATCGATAATGGTCCAGGCGTTCCAGGGTTTGGTCCATCTGGATCGGTTGGATCGACGGGATCCACTGGTTTTTCTGGATCGGTCGGATCAACTG
>ERZ507044.533-NODE-533-length-12260-cov-15.8018_pt1 | contig 12260 bp, 10 predicted proteins | sample MGYA00512870_ERZ507044 | MGnify/ENA metagenome assembly ERZ507044
GAAAATGGGGCTGAAGAATCAATTCTGATTCATCAGTCCCATAAATTATAGAGCCCAAAAAATGAACGCCCACCCTCTTCTTTTTTCTCTTTCCTTCTTTCGTTTTTGCTTTATGTATCAACCGTTGTTTCTTCGAAAACTATTTTGTTCTCTCCTTCTTCCTGATAGAATGGATGGGAAAGGAGCTTGATGCCATGACAACGAAAGACAAGGTACTTCAATTATTGAAAAAGACACCAGATTTTCTTTCCGGAGAAAAGTTGGCACAGCAACTGGAAGTTTCCCGGACAAGTATTTGGAAAGCCATCAAAGAATTGGAAAAGGCAGGCTATCGTTTTGAGCACGGGCCTACAGGGTATCGTTACCTGCCCTCTGACGTACTAGATGCAAAAGAAATCCAGCAAGAGCTACGGTCGTTTATTCCTGATTTGAAAGTACAAACGATGTTGACTTCTGAATCTACGATGAAAGATGCCAAACTGGCAGCAGCTCAAGGAGATTCTGTTTCGAAGTTATTTGTTGCTGATACACAAGAACAAGCTCGTGGACGTTTTGGACGGCCTTTTTTCGCTGAACCTGGACGAGGAATCTACATGAGTCTCTTGCTCCATCCAGACAAACGGTTTGATGAATTGCCTCAATATACGATCATCGCAGCCAGTGCCTGTGTGAAAGCCATTGAATCTGTAACCGGTCGTTCTGCTTCGATCAAATGGGTCAATGATATCTACATGGATGGAAAAAAAGTCTGTGGGATTTTATCTGAAGCAGTCAGTGATATGGAAAGCGGCAGGATCAGTCATATCATCATTGGGATCGGGCTTAATTTTTCTGTTCCTCAAAATCATTTTCCAGCTGATCTCCAAGAAAAAGCCATCTCTGTCTTTCCCGACGGACAAGCTAGTGTCACAAGGAATCAGCTAATCAGCAAAATCTGGCAAGAATTGTTCACTTATCTTTCTCACCCAGAAAAAGCGTTGGACTTCTATAAAGAAAAATCATTCGTATTGGGAAAAACCGTGTCGTTCAATCAAAAAGGAACGACTTATGTCGGTCTTGCAAAAGAAATCGGTGATCATGGCGAACTGATCGTCCAAACAAATGAACAGAAGATGAGTTTGTCTTCTGGCGAAATCAGTCTCACATCTATCCGTACGCAATAATTATCAGATTTCACAAAAGGACACCTGATCTCATACAGTGTCCTTTTTTCTGAATTCTCTTCAAAAGACTCTCCTTATTCTATCAGCTGACAGTTTCTCTATCCTCTAGAAAAAGGTATTCTAAAAATATCTATAAAGCATGGTACACTTTCTTTAAATGAATCAATGCAAAAAACAAGAGAGTCATCAGTTTACACGATCAAAAGAGATAGCAGGCCGCTTCCTTTTTCAATCTTATAGATAGACCATGGGTAACGATAAAAACAAAAAAGAACTTGCGACTTATTTTGCCGTAAGTTCTTTTTTAGCTAGTGCCTTAATCTCTTAATCCCAACAAACGTCTCGCATAGATCACCTGACCAGAGTGCATAGCAGCATCATCAATAATAGAAACGAGACGCATTCCTCGTGTGACTGGTGGTGTCCAGTTCTCGTCAATTACTTCATCTAGCTCGGAAGGTTCCAGCCTTCTTAAGTAAGAAATAGCAAAATCAGCAGCTCCTCGCAAGTATCCTAGCAGATCTTCTATTTGATTAGCTTGGATCTGCTTTGCTTGTTCCAGACTATGCTTCCAATCTTGTTCGTTATCTGCTATCGTCATCGGAAACCGGCTTTCCCAGTCTTGACTATGCCAAATTGGAGAAGTTCCTGCTAAATCAGCAATCTGGAAATCTAATTCTCGAGCGGTATGCCAAGCCAGCCAAGTCATTGATTTGATCTGCGGGGCTCTATCTTCCACTGGAAAACGATTGGCCTCCTCAATAGAGACGCCTTCAAACAAACGTTCAAACCGATCGTATGCCCGATCCACACTCTCGCATAGCATATCTAAATAATCCATTTATTTTCCTCCTTTTTATTTATCCTACTTACTTTTTCCTAATTCTAGGATACCTACTTATATGTTACTACACACCCTTATTTTTTACACTTTAACAGTCACCATCATCAATAGTTTGGAGATTGAAAGAAAAAGATAGTGTCGAACTATCAATTGAACAAGAAGCAACAATATGAACGTTTCATTAATATTCTTTAAATAAACAATGATTTTTCAAACGAACAGTTTAAGACTAGGAGAAAAAGAGTATAATAGGAAAATGTTTGAAAGGAAAGGAAGGGGAAAAATGAAAAAAAGGGCAAGTTTACTAGTCCTAGTTGCTTTGTTGTTCAATATCTTTTCGTATGGTGTGGCCGTTTCAGCGGAAACATACATTCCTAAAGACCCTGGGAATATTTATAATGATCTAACTGGTAACTATGGCTTGTTAGGAATTGCTAGTCAATTCCACGTATTTGCTAAAAATAAGACAACTGTGAATGCACATACAGACGGAAATATAGCAACACATGAACTTGATGCAAAAAATAATTTTGGTACAGAGCTTCATGAAGGTTTATTGAACCAAGAAATAAATTATATACAAAAAACTGATTCTTTCGCTAATTCTTCAGGCATACCTACAGGTAGCACAAGAATGAATAAATTTGTCGTTGGCAGTAACGTGGATGTAGCACTTCAAGATGGTCATCCTACAGTCAATGGATCCAGGCTTGATCACTTAACTCCAGATGATTTTTATAAAGATCGTGCTGGGCATGAATATATTGATTTCGAGCAGGAATTTGCTAAATTGAATGTAGCAGCAAATGATCTTGCAACGATCACTCCAGCTAAAACATATACTGCTGCAGATTTTCCAGACATGAACAATCGGACAATCGATTTAACTGATTTATCAGATACCGGGTTTTTATTGGTAAATATCGATGCAGAAGTGTTAACGATGAATACGCCACTTCAAATCATTAATCCAAATGATCAAGTAGTTGTATTTAATGTCATCAACAGTTCTTCTGCATTGAACGTACAGTCACCAATCAAATACAATGATCGTTCAAATCATGAAACAGAAGATTTTTCGGATGCGAATATCTCTTGGAATTTTGGAAATGAGATGACTGATTTGACAATCAGTGCTCCTTTTCAAGGAACAATCCTTGCGCCTAATGCTACTATCCGCATTACTCAAAACCAAGACGGAACGATTATAGGAACAAATGTGATTTTAGATGCAGCTACCAATCGTTGGGATCCTAACGAAATATTTATCAGCGACAATGGTACAGATACGACAGACACAAGCGACAGTACAGATACATCTACCACAAGTGATAGCTCAGATTCATCAACTTCAAGCGACAGTACAGATACTACCTCTACCACAAGTGATAGCACGGATACATCAGCTTCAAGCGACAGTACAGATACTACCTCTACCACAAGTGATAGCACGGACACATCAGCTTCAAGTGACAGTACAGATACTACCTCTACCACAAGTGACAGCACGGACACGTCAGCTTCAAGCGACAGTACAGATACTACCTCTACCACAAGTGATAGCACGGACACATCAGCTTCAAGTGACAGTACAGATACTACCTCTACCACAAGTGATAGCACGGACACGTCAGCTTCAAGCGACAGTACGGATACATCTACCACAACAAGTGATAGCACGGACACGTCAGCTTCAAGTGACAGTACAGATACTACCTCTACCACAAGTGATAGCTCAGATTCATCTACCACTACAAGTGATAGCACGGACACGTCAGCTTCAAGTGACAGTACAGATACATCCTCTACCACAAGTGATAGCTCAGATTCATCAACTTCAAGCGATAGTACAGACACGTCGTCTACCACAAGCGATACACGTCATGCAAGTGTCTCCTTCTCAAAAACAAGTTCGGATAACAGGACGAACTTTAACTTAACTAATAAAACAAGCAATGACAATGGAAACAAATCAAAAAGAGCACTTCCTAAAACTGGAAGTCAATCGAATAATTGGATAACACTCGCAGGCGTTATATTACTTGTAATCGGTTTAAGAATCACTTTTATGAGTTATAAGAAATCGAAAAGGTAAAAAAATATTCAAGATAAAAAAGAGCAACGTCGCTAACGGACGTTGCTCTTTATTTTTGCTTTTTATCATAAATACAAGAACTACAATTCAATTTGTCAAAAAACACGTAGATTTCCTTCTGAGAAATTTATTTACGTATCGAACCTTTCCCTATTCAGTCTTTGCGATCCAAAATCAGTTGGGTAAGGGAAAAGAGATTCTCTTTTGTTCGAAGAGAGGTGGCAGGTAATTTCTTTATTTCCTTCAAAGCCTTTTCTGTGTAAGAGGCCGCTAACTTCCTAGCTTCTTCCACGCCTCCTGTATGTTCAACGATTTTGCGTACGGCGTCGACATCTTCTTCTGTCATTGCCGCTTTCTTCTCTAAATAAGGTAGTAGCTTTGGTTTGTTTTTTTGCAAAGAGTAGATCAACGGTAAAGAATAGACCCCTTGACGCATGTCTTCTAGTACAGGTTTGCCGATTTCCTGGCTCTCTTTTGTATAATCTAAAATATCATCGATAATCTGAAAGGCCATCCCGATAGAAAGTCCGATATCTCCTGCTTTTTTTGCGAAGCGCTCGCTTGTTCCACTTTCAAAAGCGCCAACAGAACAACTTAATTGGAACAGTTCAGCTGTCTTACCTGAAATATTTTCCAAATATTCTTTTACAGAAAGTTCATAATTATAGCGATCATCCATCTGCCCTAATTCGCCATTCAATACTTTTTCCATACTGCGAGAATTCAATTGGAGACTTTTCAAGGAAGTGGAGTAATCAGACAATAGTTTAAAACAGCAGACAAATAAATAGTCTCCTGCATAGACAGAAACGACATTACCAAACTGACTACGGATATTAGGCTGACCACGTCGCAGATCCGCTTCATCAACGATATCATCATGGATCAGTGTGGCCGTATGGAGCATTTCGATAGAAGCTGCCAAAGCGATGGCTTTGTCTCGATCTTGCTCTGGTCCAAATTGTGAGAACAATAGCTGATAGGCAGGACGCAACAGCTTTCCGCCGGCATGGATCGTTTCTTTGATTGCTTGTTCGACAGGTTTGTTTTTCAGGCGGACAGTTTCTTCCATCCGTTTTAGTGTTTCTGTCAATTCTTTACTTAAAGCAGGATAGTTTTCCCACATTGGATGTAGCTTCATAAAAAAACTCCTTGTGTGACGATTATTTTTTGGTAAACATTGGGCTCCATTTTTGTTTGGTTCCCTGCTCATAATCTTTTTGGAATCGTTGAAGTGTCTGCACATGTCGTAAAAGATAATTCGCTGCGATCCCGATTGCAATCCCTGATAAAATCCCTAAAACTGAAAGGACTGGCAAGTACAACATGACTGTCCATGATTGTGCAATGAAAGAAGCCATCAAAAGCTGTCCGACATTATGCATGAAACCGCCGGCCGCACTAATTCCGATGATACTGACACGTTTTGGTCCTAATTGCTTGACCAATAACATTCCAAAATAACTAAGCAAAGCACCACTCATACTATAAAGGAATGTGGAAATCGTTCCGCCTAGCAAAGTAGTCAGGAATAGTCGTAGCCAAAGTAGTAAGAAGCTGTCTTGTTTTTTCATGGTAAAAATGGCAACGATCGTGATTAGATTGGCTAAGCCTAGTTTTGCACCAGGCGCAAAAGAAAAAGGATAAGGGATCATATTTTCCAATAAACCAATGATCACTCCTTGTGCAACAAGTAGCGAAATATAAATCATTTTTTGTAATTTACTCATGGTGTGTGAAGGTCTAATAAATCAGACTGTCTTCGTCACCTCCATCTGTTGAACGGACTTCGATCACTAATTTATGTGGCAAACAGACGATGGTTTCGCCATTTTTCGTTGCCCAGCCTCGACGTACGCAGATCTGGTCATCGCAATCTGCTTCTTTTATCCGTACTCGATCGCCATCTATCTCGATCAAGTTATAATCTCCGTGTTCATCTTTGTAAGTATATGTGTTGCTCTCTTCTCCAGCCATCAAAGGGAATGTTTTGATTTCTGTGCCATCCACACGCAGTACCGCTTCTTTTTCTGCTGTTGCGGTGTTTTGCTGAAGACCAAAAATCATGACTGGTAAAAAAGAAAGAACAGTCAAAAGCAAAATAATAAAAACATCCCAAGGTTTGAGCAGACTTTTTTCAGCAAATTCTTTAAGGCTCATTTTTGTTCTCCTTTTTCCAGATTAACTCACCCAATTTTAGCATAAAAACAAGAGGTTGTGACACCTGTGTCTTGCTTTGAGTAATAAGAACGAAGAATAGAAAACAGCTTTCCATGTTTTCTAATTCTTTGGGCTTATTACCGAGAAGCAGCAGGTGGAACACCGTTTATAACAAGAGGTTGTGACAGAAGTGGGCAACTTCAAGAAATAAGAAGGAATTTACGAAAATTACTTTTCAAGTTTTTGTGAAATTTCGGCTTATTTTTCGAAGAAGCTACTTCTGGAACACCGTTTATAACAAGAGGTTGTAACAGAGGTTGTGACACCTGTGTCTTGCTCATGGAGGCTTATCTCGGGCATCTTATTCCTTTAATTTTACATAAAAAGGAGGCTGTGACGGTTTGTCTCAGCCCCTTTCTATTGAAATCTTGCATTCAAATAACGTTCTTTATCTATTTATTTCTTGCCGTACTGGGAACTTGGTCTACCGTACCACCAATTACCTAGTGTACGTTGTAGCCATGGAATTACCCAGCGATCCAACCCAATCGCACGTCCGGAACCGTTCATCAATGCGAAAGCAACAAAAATGAACCAAATGTTTACCCAGTAAAACATGCCTGATAAGCAGAACGTGATCACCAATACAATCGTTGTCGCACTGCATAGCCATGTGAATAATCCAGCAATCAATGCTAATGCCAAGGCAATTTCAAAGAATACCATGAATTTTTGGAAGAACATTGCTACATCATTGTTTGGCATGATCACTTGCATGATCTTTGTGAACCAGTCTGGTGACTTCTCAATCACAGCCATTGGTTCTTCACCGTATGCATAACTCAAACCAAAATGTGCAGCTTGAGTCGCTGCTTCTCCGGCACTTGCCCCTGCTCCGCTGGCAGCTGTGGTTGCATCACCAGCAGCAGAAGCACCACTGGCAACATCTGTTACATTGTATTCCCATGTCCAAGGGAACACACTGTTTCCAGTGAACCATGATCCTTCACCAAACCAAGTACTTGGTTTGAACACTTCACCATTCCCAATGATTTTTTTGGAAGCTTCAACGAACCAAACTAAACCATAGAAAATACGAAGTGGCACACTCCATAAGACATTGCCGTAACGAGAAGAATGTCCTCGAGTCACGTTGCGATCATCTTTGATATGGAAAAACTCATGCATTAAATATTGGAACATATAATAACCAGAACGAATATCAAAGAAGTATTTCAAATTCACGATATGTTTCATTACGATAGCTAAAAATCCGCTTAAATGGATCTTATCAAATAGGTTAGCTACCCCCCATTTGGCACCAATAGAAACCATAAATCCTTGATAGTTTCCTTTAAATTTATGCTTTTCTCCGCCTTTGATCGAAGCCACGATATTCGCTGCGGCTGTGTGTCCTGTTTGTTCAGCAGCTTGAACGATCTGCGGTGTCGGTGTTCCTGGGAATTCTTCATAAAAGACTAAATCACCAATGATATAGATGTTTTTATCTTCGTAGCCTTTTGCCTGCATATATTCATTGGCGATCAACCGCTGTCCGCGTGCTGATTCTAATCCAAAGTCAGCAGCGTCAGAAGTTCCTTTGACACCAGCTGTCCAAATCAGTGTGTGAGTCGGAATGTTGCGTCCGTCTTTCAATTTGATATGATCAGCAGCCACTTCTACGATTGGTGCATTCAATAATAATTCCACGTTGTGCTTACGCAAATAGCGTTCAGCTTTTGCAGCATCATTTCGATCCAACATATTCAAGATCGTCGGCATTGCCTCTACGACCATCAGTGTGATTTCGTTTGGATCTAATTTATAATCTTTGGCTAGGCGATTTTTCCAGTCGATCAGTTCCCCAATCATTTCAATACCGGTAAATCCAGAACCACAGACAACGAAAGTCAGCATGGCTTTACGCAGTTCATCATCTGGTTCCAATGCAGCTTTTGCTACTGTCTTCTCAATATGTTCCCGAATCCTTACAGAATCTTCAAATGACCAAAGGGTGAATCCGTGTGCTTTGACACCAGGTGTACCAAAGTCATTCGGCTCTCCGCCCATTCCAAGGATCAGCTGATCAAAAGGATAGGAACCTAATTTGGTCTTGACGATTTTTCGTTCTTTATCGATACCGATTACAGTGTCTGTGACAAGTTGTACATTCTTTTGACGAGCAAACAAATGCTGCAGATCGTATTGGATTGCTTCTGGTTCTACACGTCCGCCAGCTACTTCATGCAACTCGGTCATCATAGTATGGTACGAATGACGATCGATCAGAGTAATTGCTACATCTTCTTTTTTCAGTTTCTTTGCCAAGTATTTTGTAGCTGAAACACCGGCATATCCTGCTCCTACAACGACAATATTTTGCTTTGCCATTGATCATCCGCTCCTTATAGACTATCTATATAATGAATATATGATAATTCTTTTAGTTTGATACTTATTACACAATCTCCATATATTATATAGATGTTCTGTTCTTTTGTCTAACTCCTTTTGGATTTTTTTCAAATTTTAAAATAAAGCGTTTTTTCACGAAATTTGCTGAAAGAAAACGTTTGAAATATTACATGGGTTATTTATCAAAAATAGTTGACTTATAGGCTAAAAAGATTAGAATGTATAATGAATCACAAAGAAAAATTGTGGACTAGAAATGGAATGGTGGGGTATTAAAATGAAGAAAAAACGTTTTGTAACTGGATTTGCCGTATTAGCATTTTCAGCTCTAGTGTTAGGCGCTTGCGGCGCAGATGACAACGGAAGCTCAAACTCTTCTTCTGAATCATCTACAGCACAATCTTCGACTGCAAAAAGCACAACAGAATCATCTGCAAAAGTTGTAGCTGGCGGAGATTTGCAAGACGGCACATATAAATTAGAAGAAAAAAATTATTCAAATGGTTACCGTGCAGTCTTTGAAATGGTTGTAAAAGACGGCAAAATCACTGAATCAAAATATGATAACGTCAATGAAAACGGCGAATCAAAAACAAAAGATGCAGAATACAACAAAAACATGGAAGCAAAATCTGGCACAAACCCAGAAAAATACATTCCTGAGTTGAATGACCAATTCTTAAAAGCACAAAGCGCAAGCGGTGTGGAAGTCGTAACTGGAGCTACTCACTCATCTGAAAGCTTCCAAAACTACGCACAACAATTGATCCAAGCTGCTCAAGCTGGTAACACAGATACAATCGAAATCGACAATGGTGCTGATTTGAAAGACGGCACTTACAAGCTTGAAGAAAAGAACTACTCTAACGGCTACCGTGTGCAATTCGAAATGACAGTTGCTGGCGGCAAAGTAACTGAATCAAACTTTGATTATATCGACAAAGACGGTAAATCAAAACAAGATGATACAGAATATAATGAAAATATGAAAGCAAAAAGCGGTACAGAACCAAAAACTTACATCCCTACTCTGAACGACGAATTCGTCAAAGCAATGGGCGAAGAAGATGGCTCACCTGCTAATGTAGAAGTTGTTACAGGTGCTACACACAGCTCACATTCATTCATCATGTACGCACAACAATTAGTGAATGCAGCTGAAAAAGGCGACACTCAAACAATCGAAGTAGATAATATCGTAACAGAAAAATAATCACATAATCATACTAATAAAAGTTGGAGGGTGGGACGATAGCCAGATTAGGCAGTCGTCTCACCTTTCAAAATGAAGAGAGGAAAAAGATGCGGAAAAAACTACTATTTTCCTTAATCACACTGGGCATCTCTTTTATGGTGCTAACTGGCTGCAGCAACTCAGCAAATAAAACAACCACTGAAAGTTCAGCAGCTACCAAGATATTGAAAGATCCATATTCTGATGAACAGTTCTTGTTAGGGACTTACGTTCGTATCCGTGTGTATGATGAAGGCAAAGAATCAGCATTGAAACCTGCCTTCGATCGAGTAAAAGAACTTGGTGATAAAATCACGATCAATCAAAAAGGTTCTGAGATCGATGAAGTGAATGAGCAAGCTGGGATCAAACCAGTAAAAGTTTCTGATGACGTCTACACGTTAGTCAAGCGGGCCTACGAATATAGCCAAGATTCTCAAGGCGGATTCGATATGGCGATTGGTGCAATCACACAATTATGGCGAATCGGTTTTGATGACGCCAGAAAACCTTCCCAAGAAGAAATCGATCAGGCATTGAAATTAGTGGATTATCATAAGATCGAACTAAATGACAAAGAAAAAACTGTTTATCTAAAAGAAAAAGGAATGATCATCGATTTAGGTGCAATCGCCAAAGGTTACATTACGGACGAAGTAGTGAAAGTCTTGAAAAAACAAGGAGTGACCACTGCCATCGTTGACTTGGGCGGTAATGTCTATGTCTTAGGCCACAGCCCAAGAGGCGAAAACCAAGACTGGACAGTCGGCATCCAAGATCCGAACATGGCTCGCGGATCTGTTTTAGGTTCTATTAAAGAACGGAACAAAACATTAGTTACCTCTGGAATTTACGAGCGTTATTTAGAAGTAGATGGCAAAAAATACCATCATTTGTTTGATCCAAAAACGGGTTATCCGTTCGACAATGATATCGCAAGTGTCACGATCATAACAGATAAATCAATTGATGGTGACGGGTTGTCTACAGCAGTCTTTTCAATGGGTGTGAAAAAAGGACTGGAATACGTCGAAAGCGAATTGAATAACGGGACGGAAGCGATCTTCGTGACAAAAGACGATAAAGTATATGTGACCGATCCAATCAAAGACACCTTCAAATTATCGGAGGACTCCCATTACACGATGGGTGACCGTTCTGAACTAAAATAAGGAGTACGAACCATGACACTAAAAATCTTTTTAGAAGTAGTTGAAATACGAACAAAGGTGGCTAGTGTATTTCCTTTTGCGGTAGGGGTATTATTCTCTATCGCTTTTTTTCATGAGATACATTGGCTAAACACTTTTTTATTTTTTATTGGAATGCTAGTTTTTGATTTAGCGACTACCGCTATCAATAATTACATGGATTATGAAAAGGCTCATTCTGAAGTATATAAGTATGAAGAAAATGTCATTGGCCGCAGAAATCTATCTCCTGTATTGATTCGAAACATGATTTTAGCTATGATTGCATTTGTTTTTGTTATCGGCGTTATTCTAACGATCAATACGGGTTGGCTTTTACTTTTGATGGGATTTATCTGTTGTTTTATTGGAGTATTCTATACATTCGGACCGATTCCTTTATCTCGAATGCCTTTAGGGGAAATTTTCAGTGGGGTGACTATGGGCCTTGGAATTTTTGCCATGGTCGTTTATGTCAATACATTCGGTTCAGATGTCTATGATCTGACAGTCAACTTTTCATCTGGACAATTTGATTTGGTAGGAAATCTTTGGGCTATAGCAGCAATCGTATTAGCTTCCTTACCCTTGGTGTTTACGATTGCCAATATCATGTTGGCTAATAATTTGCGGGATCTTGACCGTGATATTGAAAATCATCGCTATACACTAGTTTTTTATATCGGACGTCCTGCGGGAACAGTCTTATTCCAGCTATTGATGTATGCTTGCTATTTCGTGATTTTAATGGGGTTGTTGAGCGGTATCTATGAATGGCCGATCTTGGTCACCTTCTTGACCTTGCCAATTGTGAAGAAGCATTTGGATCAATTCAAGCAAACGTTACCCCAGCCTATCAGTTTCAGCTATTCCATCAAAAATATGGTCTTATTCAATGCCAGTTATGTATTGGGGCTATTACTAACAATCATTATGCAAGCCATTTAACAGCATGAAGAGGTTGTGAAAAAACTGCCCTGCATCAAGTAATAAGAACAGCCAAATAAAAATAGCTCCTTATATTTTTCGTTTGGTTGGGCTTATTACCGCAGATGCAAGCTTTTGAACACCGTTTATCAGGAGGTTGTGAAAAAGTCGCTTAGTTTCGAGTATTAAGAAAAATTTTGTGAAAATGGCTTTCCACATTTTTGCATAAATT
>ERZ507044.535-NODE-535-length-12164-cov-11.8732_pt1 | contig 12164 bp, 8 predicted proteins | sample MGYA00512870_ERZ507044 | MGnify/ENA metagenome assembly ERZ507044
CAGCGAAACAACAACGGCGAACGTTGAAAAGCCAAGTACGCAAATTAAATACAAAGCGAGAAAAACTTCTGGAACATCAAACGCAGTTTTCTACTTATGGGACAAGAAATAGTTATTCAAAAACTGATCATGATGCGACATTCATGCGCATAAAAGAAGACCTTATGAAAAATGGCCAAATTAAGCCTGCGTATAACCTGCAGATCGCTACTTGTAATCAATTTGTACTCGGTTACGATGTCTTTCAAAACCCAACAGACACTAAGACACTGAAGCCATTACTAGAAAAAATAAAGATCGCACAAAAGCTACCTCATTATTTGGTCGCCGATGCAGGCTGAGGTTCACAAAGCAATTACCTCCATTTAGAAGACGAACTTCCCCAGCATACTGCACTGATTTCTTATGGAAAGATGTTTAAAGAACAAAGCAAGAAATGGCAGACAGATGACCGGAAAGTAATGAATTGGGTTTACAAGCCCAAAGAGGTCTTTGACATCGACGTAAAAAGGGATTCTGAGAAAGATCACTGCAAATCCATCTTGGGAGTACCATAAAGAAAAAACAAAAAGAACATTTATCAACGCCTGAAACTAAAAAAATATATGGGTTAAGAAAGATCGACGTGGAAACAGTCTTCGGATTTATGAAGGCTTGTTTGGGTTTCACTCGATACACGGTTCGGTGCTTAGAAAAAGTCAGTAAGCAGACGGGCTTAATCATTATGGCAATCAATATGATCAAATTGACAAAAATAGGGATTTGATCTACTAAAAATGAATAGAAAAAAGGAGCAATCGAAAAATCACCTGATTTTCGATTGCTCCATATTTTTGAAGAGTATAACCAGTTAACTTATGTCACGCCCCCTTTTCTACTATTTATTATTTACAGACTATCGACTTTTACAATTCTTGAGAAATCTTAGTAATGGGCGTAAATTATGCTTTCGCAATGGATTTAAAAACATTGTGTGATGCAAATGATGTATTAATTTTTAGATATTCAAGGACATGATACTAATTTGTCAGGAAGTTTTTCCATTCAAAGGTATCCATATTTTCGAAATACTGCAACAATAAATGCTTCTGTTGTTGAGCTAAGTTCTGGGGGAACTTTAAATATAAAAAATCTCAGATAAAAATCAAACTCAAGGAGATTACCTTATTCAAATCAGCCTGTCATAATCTCTCCTTCTAATAGTTATATTAATTTTGATGTGTCTGAATTTACTATGGTTGCATTCACAGTAGGGAGGCTGAGTAGCATAACCTCATACATCATTTCATAAGGTTACCACTGAACTAAGTGGTGGTAATTCACAAAATGTACGCAGTATAAATACTGTAATAACTATTTTTCGAGCATATATTATTTTTTTAACCAAAATATCTATGGGACACTTTTTTCTCTCCATATCTTTAAGTATTCAATCATGCCCTGTTGGAAAAGGCGCCTTTGATCATTCGAAAGTGACTGGGTAATTACTATCAATTAAGTGAATTCTTGAAATAGTCGAAAATCTGGATACTTTTCAGGTTGTCCGATTGTTATCAGCTATTGATACACAGATTAAGACTCTAATGGGGTACTTTAGATGGGAACTATTAAGTTTAGAAGATGAAGAAGAAATTCAGTTTCTTAAAGGTGTGAAAGGACTCTTTTTTTCTATCTTTTTCTATGGCAGTAGGTTAGTTATTAGCAAGTTACCATAATACAATTTAAAAATATAGATGATTCAATGTATCAGAAGCCTGAAGATTTGTAGTTTTTTCTAGATTTTGTAGTGTTTTTTTAATAACTATTAATTAATTTGTAGGTTTTAAAATAATCAAAGTATACATCGGATAATGTTATTTAAATAAAGTATATAACTTAAATGTTAATGGTTATACATACTAAGTGAAGTGAGCTTTTAAATAATATAATATACAGCACATTCTATTGGATTAAATATAAAAAGTAACTATTTTTGGTATTTTTTTTTTTTTTTATTCCCCGTTTGATAAAGTTTTTCGAATTATTAATAATTATTTCAATAACTTTTTTTTCTAAATTTTCACTTTGACGTGCAAATTTAGATTACTCATTTTCCGAAGATTTTTATAATGTATAAGATATAAAAGAAAAAACCGATTGATCCTTAGTTATTAACATGTTTTGAAATTTTTGATATTTTAAACATTAAATTAATAATTTAACTTAAAAATAAATATTTTTAAGTTGAAGATATATTAAAAGGAAAGGATATAAGAAAAAAGATTATTTTGATAGTAGAAAATAGAGAAAAGGAGCTAAATATGAGTAAAAATTTTGGAAAAAAAACAATCGGCTTATTGTTGATTAGTCAGCTAACATTAACTACATTACCAGTATCTGTTGGTGCGAGTGACGCAAGAACAAATTATCCTGAGGATCAAAATTCTTTAACAAATGAATCTTCTTTTGAAAGGTTTAATAGTGCATCTTCTGAAGCAGATCAAAATCAGAACAGTGAATTAATCTCTTATTCTGAAGAAGTCAATCCATCAAATTTGATAACTAACAATTTTCGGTCTGTTAGTTATAACAATGGAAACTTAAGAGCGATGACTAGCAATCATCGTGTTGGAGACTCTGTGACTTATCAACAAATCAGAAATGGTCGAGTTATCTCAAGACGTTCTACATCTTTACGTGTATTTAGTGGCATTATCAATCAAACAGGTTATGCTGACTTTTACTTCGGAAATAATGATGTTTGGGCAGGAGATGTATTTGAATTATCCTTACATTGTGTTCTGAATTTAAGAATAGATTCTACTAGATACACGGTTCCAGTGTCTAACGTAAATACTACAGTACCAAGAATATCTGGGGCTACTACGCGTGAAATCCCTCAAGGTACGACTTTTGATCCCATGGAAGGTGTAACTGCCACAGATTTCAGAGGTGAAAACATTACAAATCAAATCAGAATAACTGGACAGGTAGATGTTAATACAGTTGGTAATTATAATTTGACATATTCTGTAACAGATATTCATAATCGCAGTTCCACAATTACGAGAGTAATTAGAGTTCTTCCTAAACCAGAGATCATGGAGACAACAATAAATCCACTAACAACTAGTTCTATTTTAGTAAATGGTAATGCCGAACCTAATTCAACTTTATCAATTAAAGTTGGCGATACAGAAATTGGTTCAGGATCTGCCAATAACAATGGTCAATATGAAATTACCATTCCACCTCAAGAGGTTGGCACGGTAGTTACCGCCCAAGCAATTTTGAATGGTATTTCTTCAAATATTGCACAAACAACTGTTGAAAGAAATTCAATATCTGAAACAACGATTTCTGAGCTAAACACTAATTCAACAAGTGTTACAGGAGCTGCTGAGCCAAACGCTGAGATTACGATCAAAGCAGGCAATACAATCATTGCGAATGGACGTGTAGGTAGCGATGGCAAGTATAGCCTAACGATTGAAACGCAACAAGCGGGTACCGTGGTTACTGCGCAAGCAAGGCTAGGCGATATCGAATCAAACATTGCCGAAACAACCGTTATTAGAGAAGGAATTGATGAAACAACGATTTCTAAACTAAATACAGACTCCACAAGTGTGACGGGAACCGCTGAGCCAAATGCGGAGATCACGATCAAAGCTGGTGATACCGTGATTGCAAATGGACGCGTTGGCAGTGATGGCATCTATTCGTTGACGATTGAAAAACAACCAGCAGGTACCGTAGTCACTGCTCAAGCAACCTTGAATGGTATTTCTTCAAATATTGCCGAAACCATTGTTGAGCGAGCAACGATCGCCGAAACTATGTTGAATGAAGTGAAAACTACAGACACGACTGTTAGTGGAACAGCCGAACCCAATGCGCAGGTAGAAATCACAATTGGTGATGAAACCAAAAATGCCACTGTCGGTAGTGATGGAAAGTTTGCAGTAGAGATTGATCCGCAAACAGCTGGAACCATTATTACTGCGCAAGCCAGCATCGATGGATTGCAATCAAATATTGCTTCAACGATCGTTGTCACTGATCCAGCAAACACCGAAGGCACGATCACACCAGATACCTACAATGTTTCTTCTGGCGATCAATTCCTGAGAGGGACATATACCGGTGATGTTGCTTCTGCCCGTGTGTATGTAAATGGGTCATCCGTTCGTGGTGGGAATTTTGCTGATGGTTCGTTCGAATTCTTTATCGGCAATCGCATCCAATCCGTAGATGATGTCGTAGAAATCGAAGCCTTGGATCAATATGGCAAGGTACTTGATCGGACAACCGTTGAATTAACTAGAGATTTGGCTGGTACGATCACACCAGATCAATATCGGGTTGGCGAAACAATGATTACAGGGACCTTTACGGGTGATGTCAACTTTGCCCGTTTAGTGATCAATGGCACGCCTTCTAATGCATGGGGTGGTACCTTCAATGCGGATGGCACCTTCTCGTTTTATGTAGCGAACCTTGGAATCAAAGCCAGCGACAAAGTTGAGATTCAAGCGTTGAATCGTCAAATCAACGGCAACACAGAAGCTATCGAAGTGCTAGAAACCAAAGAAGTATCGGTTATTGACCAGCTTCAAGGGACGATCACACCAGATAAATACAGTTACACCGATACCACGATCACGGGAACCTTTACGGGAGATATCAATTTTGCCAACTTGGTGATTGATGGACAGTCTGTAGGGAACTGGGGTGGCACATTTAATAAAGAGACTGGCCGCTTTGAATTCTTTGTTCACGCACAATTTAGAGACCAGATCAGAACAGCAGCGAAAGTTGAATTACAAACTTACCATCGTGAAACAGTCGATGGACAAACGATTGATCATAAGCTGGTGTTGCAGCCGATTGAAATCGCCAAAGCAGCTGGCTCAATTCAACCAGCAGCCTTCAAAGTGACAGAGAGTGAAATTACCGGAACCTTTACGGGTGATGTGAATATCGCCAACTTGATCGTTGATGGGCGTTCAATTTCATGGGGCGGTACCTTTGACGCAGCGAGCCAGACCTTTACTTACTTTGTCAATCAAGATACACGTAATTTGATTCGCGATGCGAAAACAGTTGAATTGGTTGCTTACCATCGGGAGGTTGTTAGTGGCCGTCCGGTGGACACCGAATTGGACCGCAGTGTCGTCACTATCGACAAGGAATTTACTGGCACGATTACACCAAACCCATACAAGCTGGGGAATCGAATCGTTACGGGTACCTATACAGGAGATGATATCAACTTTGGTCGACTTGAAATTGATGGCATGATTCTGTGGGTAAGTTGTTTTGCGGATGGGACCTTTACCGCCTACTTGAATCAAGAACAAGCCAACAGTGTGACGAAAGACAGCCAGATGACGATCTATGCATTGCATCGCTTTTCTAATTTATGCACACAAGAGATCGCACAAGCAACCGTTTCGATCATAGAATAAGAACCAGAAATTACGAGAGACCCTTGTACCTTGCCTGTTGCAAGTGTCTCTTCATTGATAGAAAGAGAGAAAGCAAATGAACATGAAGAAAAAAATCGTTACCTTCTTTAGCTTCGCCCTTATGGGGAGTTTTTTAGCGGCTTGCTCGACGGATGACCAAGCAAAGACGGATACTACCCAAGGCAGCGAACCGATCGAACAAATCACGGACCAAAGCAATGCCGAGCCGCAATCGATCATTGGTGGATTAAAGATCATCATCGACAAACAAGAAATCAACCATAAGAAAACAGAAGATGGGGAACAAGTTTTACATACATTTACCATCACAGCTGAAAACATGGGCTCAGTTGCCGCAGGTCTAGGTTCGATTGATTTTCTTTTAGAAACTGAAGAGGGAGAACTTCTTGAACTTGATCATACCATGGCGATGTTTGGCAATGAGATCGCTGTAGGTGAAACCATCACAGGGCAAGTTTCCTTTGCTTTAGAAGAGGGACAAGTGGCGAAAAAACTGATTTATAAACCTGGTGAAGAAAAATTAGCAGAATGGGATGTTAAGAGCGAATGAAAATAAACGTTATTGGATTGGGGTATATTGGGCTACCCACAGCACTTACTTTTGCAAACCATGGGATTGAAGTCGTTGGGGTCGATGTGTCAAAAACAGTCGTTCAATCACTTCAAGCAGGTCAGGCACCCATCGAAGAACCCGACATTGATCGTTATCTAACACAAGCTTTAGCGAAAAAGACCTTCCACGCACAGTTGGTACCAGAAAAAGCGGATGCCTTTATCATTGCCGTACCAACGCCAAATATCGCCGATCAATTTGGTAGTTGCGACTTGTCCTACGTGAAAGCGGCGATGGCTGCCATCTTACCTTATCTTGAAAAAGGCAACACAGTCATTGTTGAATCGACCATTCAACCCCGCACGATGGAAGACATCGTTGGACCATTTTTTGAAAAAGCAGGCTATACCATTGGAGAAGATCTCTATTTGTTGCATTGCCCAGAGCGTGTTTTGCCAGGAAAAATCTTTGAAGAGCTGGTGATGAACAACCGAATCATTGGTGGTATGACGAGCGCTTGTACCCAACAAGGCAAACGCATTTATCAGACCTTCGTCAAAGGAAATGTGCTGGAAACTTCTGCAAGTATCGCTGAGCTATCGAAATTGATGGAAAACACCTATCGGGACTTGAACATTGCACTAGCCAATGAATTGGTCCAAATTGGGGATCGCCTAAACATTGATGCACTCCAAGTGATTGGGTTAGCCAATCAGCATCCACGAGTCAATATCCATCAACCAGGACCTGGTGTCGGCGGCCATTGCTTAGCGGTCGATCCGTATTTTGTGGTGGCGGCAGCACCTGAAGACGCGAAGTTGATCCAGTTGGGGCGGATGATCAATACAGAGATGCCTGAATTCATTATAAAAAAAGTCGAAGAGATCTTAGCGATCCATGGTGGAAACAATATCGCGGTCCTAGGGTTGGCGTATAAGGGCAACATCGACGATGCCAGAGAAAGTCCAGCTGTTGAGATCGCCAAAAGACTGAAACAAAAGAACACTCTGCAGGTCACCACCTATGATCCTTATGTCGCCACTTCTGATGTTGCACACATTGAAGCTGCACTAACAGACAGTGACCTGGCATTGATCCTCTGTGACCATGATGCCTTTAAAGCCATAGCGCCAGCAGCCCTTCAAGCGATGAAACAAAAAATCGTTTTTGACACGAAAAATATTGTGACAGATAAAACAAGGTTCGATGTTGCCTATTCTCTCGGGGCATTACCAAACGCCCAGTAAATGGTTTGATGGCTATTTCTGTTATTGAAAGGGAAAACCAATGAATAAAGAAATAAATATGAAAAAATTGAAGCAAGTCCTTCAGCAACGAATAGGCTGGATCCTCATGATCATTAGTATTCCCTTACTAGCGATGTTTCTTTATCTAACCTTTTTTGCTGAACCCATTTATCAAAAAAGTGCGCAGCTGCTGATCAGTCAGTCAGAAACAACATCTGGCAATCGACTGGAAAACCAGACCATTCAGGCAGACCTGCAGCTCGTTAGTACCTATAGCACCATCATTATGAGTCCTCGCATTTTAAATGAAGTCAGTGAAGCGTTAGAGGGAAGCTACGATGTGGCTGAATTGTCAGAGATTTTGAGCGTCACCAATGCCACCAACTCGCAGATCATCGAAATCAACGCGTACCATCAAAGTCCGAAGATCGCAGCTGAAATCGCCAATACGACCGCAAATGTTTTTAGTGAAGAGATCCCTAAGATCATGAACATTGATAATGTCACGATATTAGCCGAAGGGACCGTTTTGCCGCAAGAAACACCAGCTCGTCCAAACAAATTTTTGTTGTACAGTTTGACCACTTTCTTAAGTCTTCTTTTCGCTTTTACGTACCTGTTTCTTCTATTGGTTTTTGAGCGCAGCTTTGCTTCCAATACGGAAATTGAAGAGGTCTTAGGGGTAAAGGTCATCGGTGAGATAAGCAAAGAAAAACGAGTTGCTTCGTTCAAAACCATCCAGTCGAGAAGCCTAAGAGGGAGGAAACGTGTGTGATGCGTAGTATGAAGGAAAACTATTCGATCATCAGCGAACAAGTCAAGTTGATTCGCGAGAATGTCGATTATTTGTGCCAACAACAAGATGCCCAAACGATTTTGATCACGTCAGGAGAAAGTGGCACGGGCAAATCCACGGTCTCGGCAAATTTGGCGGTCGCCTATTCCCAAAAAGGCAACCGAACCTTATTGATCGATGCGGATCTGCGTAAACCCACCCAACATTATTTGTTTTCACAAGAAATGCACGTGGGCTTGTCCAACTATATTCGACGGGACATCTCGATCGAAAGCTGTGTCCAACAAGTGATTTTAGAAGATTGCGAATTTTCAATCATTACTAGTGGCGCCATTATGTCAAATCCTAATGATCTGCTTGCTTCTTCGAAAATGGCCGCAGCCTTGCAAGAGGTCAAACAACGATACGATGTGGTCATTATTGATACGCCCCCAGTCAATGTCGTTTCGGATGCCTTGATCCTAGCCAAGAACATCGATGGTGTACTTTTAGTCGTTCATGCGGACAAGACGAACAAACAATCCGCAAAAAATGCGGTCAAAAAGCTGCGCCTAGTCAATGCCAATATCTTTGGTGTCGTGGTGAATGGCACGGATATGGCTGAAAATTATTATTAAGGAGAAAATAGATGGAGAAGTCCACAACACATAATAAAGCAATTTTTCAGATTAAAGATTATATACGAGTTAAACGTTTTTTAGAATATTCTTTGAGTTTAATTTTAATATTTGTACTTAGTCCATTATTGTTAACACTTTTTTTTGTAATTAAGTTTTCTGATTGGAAGGCACCAGTTATATATAGACAAGTAAGGGTTGGGAAAAATGAAACCAAGTTTGTGATGTACAAATTTCGAACGATGGTGCCTGATGCCGATCAATTATTAGGGCAATACCTCGATAAAAACGAAATTGAAGGGGCCATGTTCAAGCTGAAGAAAGATCCACGCGTGACGCGCTTAGGCCGTTTTCTAAGAAAAACGAGTCTTGATGAATTGCCCCAACTGATCAATGTCTTGAAAGGGGAGATGGCACTGGTCGGTCCCCGTCCCCCTTTAGAAAGAGAAGTCTTTAGCTACTCAAAGCAAGAGAAGTTACGATTATCAATCGCCCCTGGATGTAGTGGGTTATGGCAAGTAAGCGGTAGAAATGAACTAAGTTTTCAGGAAATGGTCGCACTAGATTTGTACTATATTGAAAATATGAATTTATGGTTGGACTTGAAAATAATTATAAAAACGATTGGCGTTGTTTTCTTACCCAAAGGAGCATTCTAATGGAGCAACAAGTACGTGTATCACTTTTAGGCAGCAATCTCGATTCCTTAAGCTTTCAGGAAACCATTACTAAGATCGAGGCAATGATCGAACAGGGGATGCCCGCACAGCATGTTTCAATTAACGCGGGAAAAATAAACTTGATGCGAAAAGATCCCTCGTTGCGATCGATCGTCAATCGGGCAGCTTTGATCACGGCTGATGGGCAGTCGATTGTCTGGGCAGCGAAATATTTAGGGTGCCCGGTACCAGAAAGGGTAACAGGCATCGAACTTTTTCGCGAGCTGGTCAAATTGGCAGCAGAAAAAGGTTGGCGTCCTTATTACTTGGGCGCAACTGCCGAAGTCGTAGAAGCTGTCGTCAAACATGACCAACAGCTCTATCCTGACCTGAACGTAGCTGGGTTTCACCATGGCTATTTTTCCGAAGATGAATCATTGGATGTGGCAAAAGAGATTGCACGGACGCAACCAGATTTGCTGTTTGTCGCTTTTTCTAGTCCGCAAAAAGAGGTTTGGCTCGATACATTTAGCGAAGTATTGCAGGTGCCCTTTGCGATGGGCGTTGGCGGCAGTTTTGATATCGTCGCAGGCAAAACCAAACGAGCACCTTTGTGGATGCAGCGGTCAGGGTTGGAATGGTTTTATCGCTTTGCGCAAGAGCCAGTCAGGATGTTTGATCGCTATATCATAGGAAATCTACGCTTTTTACAGTATGTGTGGGGAGAAAAAAGAAGAAACGCATGAAATCAAAACAGCAAAGCCATCACCGCTTCTTCCTGGGGATTGTGGCCATTTTTCCGATAATCGACGTCTTAAACGGCTTATTTCTAAGTCTGGGCATTCCTTTTCCCATTGGCGTGTTCTACCGTTTGCTGTTCTTTTTGTTCTTAGTGATTATGATCGTGACAGAAAAGATTCCCCATAGCTACTATACATATTTAACGTATGGGTTTATCGCTGTGACGCTTACGATTTTTCTGTTACAAGCACTTTTTCTAGGGTATAGCTGGCAGTGGGTGATCGAGGATCTATCGGTGTATATCAAATACCTCTTATGGGTACTGATTCCTTATTATGTCTATCAACGAAAAAACGACTTCTCCAAACTGCACTATGACAGCTTGTTTATTGTTATTAGTGTCTGCTTCACCTTGGGGCTACTGATTCCTTATTTTTTAGGGTTAGGCTACCAAACTTATGACAATTCTGATGCTGGGTATAAAGGCTATTTCTTTGCCAATAATGATACGAGCTTTGCCTTTATTGTTTCCATCACCTTTACAGTCCAGGCACTAATTGTTTCGATCAAAGAACAGACCCATAAGTTTTCGTTGTTTTTGGCTAGTTTATTCGCTGGAAATTTCGTCTGTTTGGTCTTGGTCGGTACGAAAACCGGCGTGTTTTATGGTGTCGGTATCTTGTTCTATCTTTTAATCCGATTGGTGCTAGGTATTGATCGTAAAGCATTCCTGCAACAACTGTTTATCTGGTTTATGAGTTTTATTACGATTGCTTGGCTGTTTATTCAAGGACTACCATTGCTGATCCAAGCCGTCGAAGGAACCTATCTACGCATGGTGTATTTTTATCATCTTTTCGATGGAGACTTGATCCGCTTATTTTCTAGTTCAAGAAGTGATTTTTTGATTGGTGGGATGAACGCCTTCTTAAATGATGAGGCCCGACACTTTACCATGATCTTTGGCCAAGGCTTTGAATACCGTTTGGCACACTTTGGTCGTCTTGGCTTAATTGAAATGGACTTCTTCGACACCCTTTTCGGGCAAGGCCTACTAGGAATAGCGTTATTGCTGCTGATGCTCGTCTATTTTGTCTATTTGGCCTTTCAGCCACGAAAGCGATCGGTTTATAGCTTTGCCTTGATCGTGGTGCTTTTTTATAGTTTTTTTGCTGGGCATGTTTTGTATTCGGCATTGTCTTCCACCTTTTTAGGATTGATTTGTGGAGGCATTATTTTAACAGAGAAAGAGTGAACAACTGATTGAAAAAATTACTTTTGAGGCTGGGCTTTTTCTCCCTCGGTTCGTTAGGTTCGGCGGTCTTAAACTTGGTGCTTTTGCCCGTAACGACCAGCTTTTTGACACCCGAAGAATATGGGAAGACCAGTATGTTTTTCCTTGCACAGACCTTTTTGATATACGTGATCTATCTCGGCTTCGACCAAGCCTTTACGAGGGAATACCATGACCACGAAAACAAACGCGAGTTATTGCAACAAGCGATGCTCGTCCCGTTGCTCGGTTCATTTTTCTTTCAGCTGATCCTAGTGGTTTTTGCGGCAGATTTCTCGCAGCTTTTATTTGAGTCTCCACAGTACACCCGTGCGATTTATTTATTTGCTCTTTCGTCGGGACTGCTGATTTTTGAACGGTTTCTTTTGTTAACGGTTCGAATGCAAAACAAAGCGATCCAGTTCTCCGTTTACAGTATTTTGGTGAAATTCATGGTCTTGTTCATCACGTTGCTGTTTCTCTTTTTTGGTCCGCCGACGTTTATTACGGTGGTCTATGGCATGCTCTTCGGTCAGATTATCGGTGATTGTCTGTTGATTCTGGCAAACCTGGCGCTTTTTGTGCCGCTCATTCGCCAAATCGATCGCAACCTGATCAAAAAGCTGAGTCGTTTTGGCTTGCCGACGGTGGTGGGAACGTTCCTCTATAGCCTGTTAATGATTATCGACAAAATGATGCTGCGCTATTTTGCTGATTTTGCCGCTTTGGGTATCTACACGGCTGCATTCAAGGTGGCAAGTGCCTTGATGATTCTACAAGTTAGTTTTGCCAATTTTTGGATTCCCA
>ERZ507044.543-NODE-543-length-11916-cov-12.3495_pt1 | contig 11916 bp, 10 predicted proteins | sample MGYA00512870_ERZ507044 | MGnify/ENA metagenome assembly ERZ507044
TTGTTACTAATAGAATAGCAAACGTTTTCAATTCAATGCGTTTCAAAGATTGGAATGTGTTTCATCCTGTTTCCTTCCTTGCTAGTGGCGATTACCAGCAACAAAAAAAGAGTGAATCAAGATTGATCCACTCTTTTTAGATGCAACACTTTTTGATAGAAATACAAAGGCCCAGACAGACAAAACAGATAGAAGATACCTGGTGCTGATTGCCATGTGAAGAAATAGCCGATCGCTGCTAGGACTAAGATTCCGATCCCTTTATGGTAGTGCATCATCGTAAAGAAAAAACTACTACGAAAAAGGTCAAACAGGTTTTGCCGATCTTGCATTTTTGATTGCATCACATACAGGTTAATGTTGTAGGACAACAAAAAAGTAAGAAAAATGATGGTCAAAAAAGAGAAAAACAATGAATTCGTCAACGCAGCAAAACGCCACAAGCTGAGTCCGCATAATAATGAGAAGAGATTGAAGACCCCTAGTGGCAGGGTCTTCAATAACGCGCTTTTGCTATTTTTTAAAAAAGGGCTTAGCAGTTTTGCTTCAGGATGTTCGTAAGCATCGACCACCGCTCGCATAGCTGCTGGAAACGTGACGATCGGAAACGATACCACCAAAAACAAGAGATTCAATACCAGCATACGAAAAACGATTTCACAAAGACGATAAAAACGACTCTCTAAAGCAAACATCACACACACACCTTTATTTTAATTTTTCAATATTTTCAGCGATTTTCTCATTTCGATAATCAACGATTGCTGACCAACCATTGTTTTCTCGTTCTTGTAAGTAGTCTTCCCAAATCTGACGTCCCGCTTCTTCCGAGTCTGCCTGAATAAAGTTGACCAACGCTTGCACTCTTGCTGTGTTGATGGAAGTGAGATTTCTTGCTTCAGAACCGGTGCGAGGATCAATGTCTTCGATCTCAAAACGCGGCGCCAATTTGTCTTGCGACCATTCCACCATCTGCCGAATCGATGTTGCTGGTTTTTGTCCCATTTGAATGGCGTAATTGTCATTGCCAACAAACCAATAAGAACCTAAACCAATTTCCTTGTCAAAACGAGCTATGTCCGAATTTCTTAAGGCTTCTGTTTCTTCTGAGTATTCAACCACGCCATCTACGAGATTGTATGTTTCCCCTTCGATACCAAAGGTAGTGACCATCGTGCCATACTCACTTGCTAAATAGGTCAAAAGTTCCATGGCTTTTTGGGGTTCTTTTGTCGACGTCGTGATAAAGGTTTGTGTCCATCCACCAATATTTCCGCCAGTAAAAGTGGAATCATCGCCATTCGAATTTTTTGGACCATCGACGGCAATATAAGTTTGCTCAGGATTACGGGCATTATTATCGGACATAAACTCATTGAGTCCCTTCGTATTCGTATGCAGGTAAGCAAAATAACGCCCTTGTCCTAGTTTTTCTTTCATCGTGTTGTCATTGTCTGAAAACTGGTCATTGGTGATGTATCCTTCATTGTACGCTTTTCTAAAAGTCTCGATCCACGTGATATACTCCTCATCAGCGTCACGATCATTAAATTGCCCATCAACACTTGGTGCAATGCTTAGAAAATCTTGCAAAGTACCACCATAGGCGCCATCCCCGCCATTGGAAATATCTAGTGCAGTCGAAGCAAATGGGACTAGAGCTGCACCATCATCTGCAGTCGGAAATGCTTCTTTTGCTCGTTTTAACGCATCTAAAAATCCTTCCGGCGTCGACATATCAGGTTCCCCTAATGCTTCGTAAATATCTTTGCGGACAATGAAGACTTGATCTCCTACTACATTGCCGTCCTCATAATCTTGCGCAGTCGTGGAAAAGCTTGGGTAACCATAAATGTTACCATCTTCTAAAGTAAACCATTGAACAGATTCCGGTTTCGCTGCATGTTCTAAGAAGTAAGGGTCATATTTTTCTGCCAAAAGATTTAATGGCAAGGCAAATTTTGTCGCTTCATTTGCAGCAGACAGGTTTTTATCGAAGGTCATGATATCTGGAAGATCGCCACCAGCTAGCATCGTATTAAGGTTCTCGTCATTTCCTGAAATAAATTCGACATTGATATTCATATCTTCTTTGATTTTTCGCGTCACAGTATCTTTGCCCCAACCCGGCTGAGCATACCAATCAAAATTGACATACCATTTCAAAGTAGCTTCATGGTCGGTGTCCTTTTGCCAGCTAGGCGTGTCTTTATCTGCTTCAAAGCGGGCTTCTGGCAGATCTTCTACGACGGCGGCCCCTTTGGACTCATTATTGGAATTGCCGCAGGCTCCTAATACTATGGTTGACGTAAGTGCGAGACCGATCCCTAAAAATAATTTGCTTGCTTTCATTTTTTTCTCTCCTTTTGTCTATTCTTTTACTGATCCAAGAGTCATCCCTTGAATAAAGTACTTTTGTAAAAATGGATAGATCACGACGACAGGAACCGTCGTGACGACCATGGTTGCTAATTGCAATGACTGTGAAGTCGTATTTCTGACCACATTGGTTCCGGTCGCCACTGCGGGCGATAGATTTTCCGAAACGATCCGAAATAGCAGCATTTGTAAAGGATATAAGCTGCGATCATCAACGTAGATATTAGCCGTCATATAATCGTTCCACTGAAAGACCCCGTGGAATAATGCGATGGTTGCCAAAACTGGAAGGGACAATGGCAAAATGATTTTCACGAAAATAATAAAAGGATTGGCGCCATCCATCATGGCAGATTCTTCCAGCGAAAATGGAATGCTCCGGAAAAAATTCATCAGAATCACCATGTCGTAAAAAGAAAATAAGACAGGTATGATGTAGACCCAAAAATTATTTAACAAGCCCAGTTCCTTAAATAAGAGAAATGTGGGTATCATCCCTCCAGAAACGAACATCGTTAAAATCCCCATGTTCATATAAATTTTCCGTCCCATTAGGTTTCTACGACTCATCCCGTAGGCGACCATCGCCGTCAGTGCCGTATGCAACACAACACCAATCACAGTTTTTGCAACTGAGATGACAAAGGCTTTATAGATCGCAGAATCTTCAAAAACGGTGTAGTAACTTTCTAGTGAAAATTTCCGGGGCCAAAAGTAGATCCCCCCTCTTGCGGCATCGGTCGCATCATTGAAAGATAAAGCGACGATATTCCACAAAGGCAAAGCAATAATGGCTAAAAAGAACACCATAAAAATCACATTGGCAACATTGAAGATTTTCTCATCTTTTGAAAATGTTTGCTTCATACTTTCCCTCCTCTAAAAAACTGATTCATCACTGATTTTTTTGGTCAAAAGATGACTTCCTACCACGAGGATCAAAGAAACAACCGACACAAACAGGCCAACGGCGGTCGCATAGGAGAAGTCTCCTTGTTGTATCCCCATTTTATAGACGAATGAATTAATGACTTCACTGGACTGATAATTGACAGGATTTTGTAAGACGAGTGTTTGATCAAGGTTTGAACCCAATAACCCACCAACGGATAAAACAAACGTCAATGCGATAATATGGCGGATTGAAGGGATCGTGATCCGCGTGATCTGCTGAAATTTCGTGGCACCATCCATTCTCGCTGCTTCATAAAGAGCTGGATTGATCCCTGTCATAGCAGCAATGTATAAAATCGTATTCCAGCCAACTTCTTTCCAAATATCGGAAATGACTGCGATGGCCCAATATTTTTCTGGGTCAGTCAAGAAACGGATCGGTTCATCGATCACCCCAACACCTAGCAACAAATTATTGACCAATCCCGTATCAGATAACCACGTAATAAACATGCCCCCTAAGATGACCCAAGACAGAAAATGGGGCAAATAAGAGACCGTTTGAACGACCTTCTTTAAACGAACATGAACGATTTCATTGATCAATACCGCTAAGCCAATCGCCGCTGGAAAACCAATCAGCAGTTTAAAAAAGCTGATGCCTAGTGTATTACTCATCACCGTCCAAAACATTGAATCACTAAAAAACTCTTGAAAATACTGGGTACTGACCCACTCCGCATTTGCGATCGAATCAAGAACCGAGTAATCTTTAAACGCGATGACGATCCCATATAGTGGGATAAAATTAAAAATGATCATCAAGAGAATACCTGGCCAAACCATCGCTTGATAAAAACTTTGGCTTCTTAATTTTTGCAAAAATGACCTTTTCTGTGGGGTTGCTTTTAGCATGACACCTTTTGATTCCATTTTTCCACCCTTTCTAAAACGCTTACTTTTTCACCCAAAGGAAATACATGCTTTCCTTTATTGGTTCATAAATTGATAGACCGCACCAATCATACCAGCATCATTTTTTAATTTTGCTCGTTGAATCGGTGCAATCGTGCGACCTTCTAAATAACCAATACTTTCATGGCGAGCTTTTAGCTGGCTCATGGTCTCTTCAAGCCTTGTCATGAAACCATCATTTTCACTGATTCCACCACCGATCAAAATCAGCTCGGGATCAAATGTACTGATCAAATTCAGTAAGCCCACTGATAAATCTTGGAAGAACTGTGCAATCACTTGATTCGCTACTACTTCTCCTTGTTCTCCTCGCTGGAAAATCTCGATTGCATCTAGGGGCAGATCACTTCGCCCTAGTTGCTGGAGTGCCAGTTGGTATTGATGGCAAAGCCCTCCCACGATGGCAGCTCGTTGGTTCAAGGAAACTGACTCTAGATTTCCCTGTTCAGGCAATGAGTCGATCAGCATCCACCCAAATTCCCCCGCCATACCATGGCTGCCGCGATAGAGCCGATTGTTGACGATGATCCCGCCCCCAATGCCTGTTCCCACAACGAGACAAAGATAGTTTTCACAGGTCTGTGCGTGCCCCAACCATTTTTCAGCAATCGCCGCCGCATTGGCATCATTTTCAACAATGACCGGCAGCTTAACACGTCCCTCTAATTCTAGCTTCAAGTTGATTCCATACAGGGATTTGATTGATCCTGCCGTGGTCATCGTGCCATCTTTTTGGATAATGCCTGGTGCGCTAATACCGACACCTTCGATCCCTGCATCTTGCTGCAGCGATTTGATCAATGCTTCGATAGACTGCAAAAAATTTTCTTTTTCATGAATCGTTGGCATCTGTCCTTTCTTTACAATTTCACCAGTTCTCAAGATCACACCATATTTGATAGCCGTTCCTCCAACATCAATTCCAATAAACATCGCTTCACCCTCATTATTCATTTACTTGTTTTGTCGATTGATTAATACTCAATTCTCCTGGTAAAACGTAGGAGATACCAAATGCGTTTTCCTCAATCAATTCTACTAAATGTTTTACTGCCGTGATCCCTTGCTGTTGGATCGGATTTTTCACTGTCGTCAAGCGAGGAGTAAAATAGTCTAAAAGATCAATACCATCAAAACCAATCACGCTGAAATCATCAGGCACCCGCCACTTGGTTTCGTGGATCGCCTTGACTGTTCCGATCGCACTAAGATCATTCCCTGCCAAAAATGCTGTGGGCAAGTCTTTTTGCTCTAACAAAAACTGCTGCACGCTGGCTCTCGTCCGTTCTTCTTCAAAGAATCCCAGCAATTGATAATCCGAGCGCCAAGAGATGCCGGCTTCTTTTAATGCTTCGCAATACCCTCTTAAGCGTTCATCACTATCATAAACACCAGCAATCCCACTGATAAAAACGATTTTTTTATGTCCTAGTGACAAGAGATACTTAGTAGCAGCTTTTCCTTTTTCGAAGGAATCAAATACCACACTACCAAAGTTCTTCTCTTGAATGTTTCGATCGATAAAGACGGCTTTGATTTGTTCTCTTTCCATCGCTGCCAAATCCTGCTCTGTTAAAAAATCTTCAAATCCAATAATGCCATCAACCATCCCCCCTAAAATACTATTGAGAACAACTCGTTTATCCGTGGATAAGAAGACGTTGACTGCATACCCATGCGTTTCTGCCTCTCTGGCAATCGCTTCAACTAATACGCTAAAGTAAGGTCCTTTAATGCTAGTGGTGTAAAAACCAAGCATCTTGGTTTTTGTGTTTTTCAATTGTTTGCCCATTAAATTGGGGACATAATGCAAACGTTGCGCGGCAGCCAGCACTCGTTCTTTCGTTGCTGGTCGAACAACATTGACACCGTTCAGTGCTTTAGAAACAGTCGCAATTGATACGTTTGCCTCCTTTGCCACTTCCCGAATCGTGATTCGATTTGTCAAATGATTCTCCCCTCCTTAACGATTCCTCTCAAAAATAAAAACGTTTTTATTTTGCTAAAAAAATCAACGACCACTCTAAGATTGGTCATCCGATAAACCAACTATATATAAAAACGTTTTCACCCACAATGGTTCTAGAACTAGTTGGCGCATGTACCAGCACCTTGAAACCTGTGCCATCATGGTACAAGTTGTACCTACAAAAAAAAGCCTCGAAAGGCTTTTAAATCGTGAGCGTACCAATCAACTTCGCTGAGGCAGCAGCAAAGCCAAGGTATAAAGAAATCGTACCAGGATCACTTTTTGTCGAGAAATCGGAATGAACATAAGCAAAATCCTCTGGTGTAACATAGAAGGAATGCTGCGTTTCTTCAGCAGCAGCAAGATTGATTTTTTGCCATTGCTTTAATTCCCGCATCGGTCGTGCCACTTCAGTAACATCGTCTCTGCTATACAATTGAAGTGTTGTGGTATGAGGACTGTCTCCCTCATTTTTCAGCGTACAAATGAGCTCAAATGGTTTATTTTTTTCATCAGGGTGAACGATTTGTGTCTTGCTAATCTTGCATTGTCCATAACCTATTCCTGCGCCAAAAGAAAAGAGAGGATCGTTTTTTTCATCCATATAGCGCGAAATATATTTTTGATCACTATTCTCTTCTGTCAGTGGACGCCCTGTTGAGAGTTGAGCATAGGTCATCGGCAACTGTCCTTCTGCTCGAGGAAAACTCATAGCTAAACGTCCTTGCGGTTCAGACTCGCCCATCAACAAATCTGCCAATGCATTACCGCCTTCTGATCCAGGGAACCAAGCAATCATAATGGCTTGACAAAGAGGCTCGATGGCGGACAAAACCAGTGGTCTGCCACAGAAAAGAATCGTTGCGATCTTAGGATTGACCTGACTAACTGCTGCAACTAATGCTTCTTGATTTCTTGATAGAGAAAGTTTGGTCAAACTTGCCGCTTCCCCCGCTTCCTCACTGGTTTCCCCCAGAGCCAACAAAACGACTTCAGATTGTTCTGCTAATCTACACGCTTCCTCAATATAGGCTGCCGTCAAAACTTTCCCATCAGGATAAGGCAAGATAGTGAGGTCAATCTCTTTTTGAGAAAGACCTTTGGCTAATGAAACTGCCTCTTCCTGTTTGCCGATCCACGACCAAGCCCCTAAAAGATCCTTTGAATCTGCTTTGGGGCCGATCAGCGCCACTTTTTGTTTTTTCTGTAAAGGCAATAATGCTTGATTTTTCAAAAGGACTGTTGTTTTCTTTGCTGCTTCTCGTGAAAGAAGACGGGTTTCTTTTAGGAGTCTAGGTGCTAAGTTTTCCGGTGTTAACCCTCTATAAGGGTCTTCAAACAGGCCTAGCTTGTTCTTTAAATGTAACACATGAAAAACCGCCTTATTCAACTGCTCATTCATAGCAGGATCTGCATCAATGATTTGTTCTAGTGCATTTAAATAGCAATCACTCATCATATCCATTTCGACACCTGCAGTAAAGGCTTTTTTCGCTGCTTCCGTTCGATCAGCAGCCACACGATGGGCCATCAATTCAGCCACAGCTGCCCAATCTGAGATGATCAAGCCATCGAACCCAAGCTTTTCTCGTAATACATCCTGCAGCAATGGTTGATTGGCTGTAGCTGGCACACCATGGATCGTGTTAAAAGAAGTCATGACCAATTCTGCACCAGCTTCAATTGCTGCCTGAAAAGCGGGCAGATAATTTTGGTAAAGCTCAAGATCAGACAAATCGACCGTATGATAATCCCGTCCACCTTCTGCTGCGCCGTATCCGATAAAATGTTTGACACAAGCGGCAATTCGCTGTTTATTTTCTGCAAGGGAAGCAGTTCCTTGATACCCTCGTACATAAGCAGCCGTCAGTACCGCAGATAAGGTCGGATCTTCTCCATTACTCTCTAAAACCCTTCCCCAGCGCGGATCTTTGACATGATCCGCCATTGGTGAAAACGTGACATGGATACCCGCTTCTGCCGCTTCCTTTGCCGAGGCTTTTGCGACTTCTTCCACTAATTGCGCATCAAAGGAGGATGCTAAGGCCAGTGGAATTGGGAAAATCGTTTCATATCCATGGATAACGTCTGCCATAAAAATAAGGGGAATTTTTAACCGACTTTTCTCTAGGTAAGACGTTTGGATCGTGTAGACTTGTTCAGCAGTATGGGTTCCCAACACTGAACCAATCGTCCCTAATTGTTCTTCGCTCATTTGCCATTGCTGCATCGGACCGGTGATTTCTCCCCCTTGTGCAAAAAAATCTGGCGTTAGTTGAACCAATTGGCCCACTTTTTCAGCTAAGGTCATTCGGTCAATTAGTTTTTTTAGTTTTATGGTTTCCACTATTCTTCTCTCCAATCATTAGGCTCGCTTCTTTTTCTTGTCGAAATTGCCGGATTTGCGCCTTCTCGACAGAAGCAAGATGGTGTCTATTCCTTTCATTTAGTATAATTAAAAACGTTTTCAAAAATAGATTGTTTTTATACTTTGGTGCAACTCTTCGCAGAAAGGAAAAATCATCATCATGGTACAAGGTGTACCACAAATATGTATAGCACCAAATCTCCTGATACATTCGCCATTGTCTCGTCCACGTTTCTAATAAAAAAACAAACAGCCGGATCATCCCAACAAAGGAACTTCCTTTTGATGGAATGAAGCTGTTTGTTGATTTATGATTAAACATACAAAAAATCCGTTCCCTATTCTTCTGCTGTTAAAGAAAACTGACGAACCGTCTCCGACAACGCTTCCACTAAGAAAAGGCAAGGAATTTGTGTCGTCAAATCTTCATATTTGTTGATGCGTTTTACATCAACCGAATAGTCCAAGACGTAATCGGACATCCGTCCCAAGGTGCTGTTGGCGTCACTGGTGATCGCTACCGTGGTGAAGTCAGGATTGTTACGAAAGCCATTGACCACTTCAATGATCTCAGTGGTCGTTCCAGTAATTGAAAGGACAACGATCATATTGTCTGAAGTATGTTTCAGCTTCGCAAAGATTGGATAGGTATTATCCACCAAAGCATAACTATTAAATCCGATCGTAGCAAAACGGCGAGCAGCATATTCACACATTGAACCTGACGCACCGATGCCATAAAATATAATATTCTCACATACCAGCATTCTTTCAGCGATTCGCCGGATTTTTCCTTCGATGTCTCGCGGGAAGCGTTCCGGATCCAAAACGGTCATACTGCTAAAAAAACTGACCGCCTCTAACTCAGGTGCTTTGAACTGGGTACGAAATTCTGTAAAGCTCTCATACCCTAATTTACGGATAAAGCGCATAACAGAAGAAGCTGAGGTGTGGGATTCAAGCGCGATCTCACGGACCCGCATATAGGGAATTTTATCACTTTGGCTCGACATATAATGATAAATCGCACGATCGGTCTCTGATAACTCATTGAAATCGATTTTTCCAAAAAAAGACATAGTAAACGCTCCTATTTTCTCATTCTCCTATCAATGTACCACAAGCTAGCAAAAACATCACAATTGTTTCACAAGAAATAATTCCATCGGTTGTTCAAATCCGGGAGAATTCAAAAGCAAACCGCCGGCATCTTGATACCCTAATTTTCGATAGAAATGCTGAGCATTTTCATCGACTTGTGTGGACGTCATACAAAGAGCATGCCCTGCTACTTTTTGCTGTTGTTCCCAGTGATCGACCAAACGCTTCCCAAATCCCCTACCTTGATGGGATTCGGCGATTACTAGCATCGTACAAAAAGGAATCGTATCCCAGAAAAAATTATAGCGTAACAACCCAATTGGCTGTCCATTATCGATCAAGACATAAGCCGTTTGTTCAGCTACCTTTTTGAAGAATCGTTCCTTTGGCAAATGGGTATCCAATGAAAGCCAGAAGTCTTCATCTGTTGCTACCGCCAGTCGAATCGCAATCATGATTTTTACTCCTTTTCTTTGTTATTCTGCATTTTATCTCTGAGGAAGCCGTTTGTTTTAGTCGCTTACCTTCCCTCGGTAGTCCGAAAGCAAGGTAAGAAAGGCATCGCCATATTTATCCAATTTGTTTTGCCCGACACCTTTGATCTGTAAAAATTCGATTGGTGTTTTTGGTTGCACTTCTGCTAATTCTCGCAGGGTCTTATCAGAAAAGACGACATACGGTGGCAAGTTTTGTTCTTGTGCGAGATTCAATCGTAAGGTGCGCAGTTGATCGAACAGTTCATCATCAACCACTAACTGTTTGACTTTGGTTTGTTTTCGATAAACTTTCGCTTTTCCAAGCAATACATCGATACCGGCATTTGTCACACTTAACAAAGGGTATTGCCCTTCGGACGGCAAAAGGTACCCGGAGGCTGTCAAGTAATCGATCAGCTGAGTGACTTCCTTTTGGGACCAATCTTTCATTAATCCATAAGTCGGTAATTTTTCAAAGCCCCACTGTTTGACTTTTTGATCGCCTGAGCCAGTCAGCACTTTCCCCACCAAGGCTTTCCCGAAGCGTTCGCCCATTCGTTTCACACATGACAACACTTTTTGTGTATCCACGGTGATATCCACTTGTTCTCTTTCATCGAGACAATTGCTGCAACGACCGCAATCGGGTCCATCTTCTCCGAAATAACGCAAAATATAGCGTTGCAAACACAGCTGAGTATGTCCGTATTGGCTCATCTCCCGCAACTTCAAGTATTCGTTTTGGCGATAAAGAATATCTGATTCGGATTGATCGATAAAAAATTGCTGAATCTGCATGTCTTGCGGAGCATATAGTAAGATCGCATCACTGGGTTCGCCGTCTCGTCCGGCACGCCCTGCTTCTTGATAATAAGATTCCAAATTTCCAGGTATCTGGGCATGGATCACAAAGCGGACGTTGCTTTTGTTGATTCCCATGCCGAATGCATTGGTCGCTACCATCACTTGCAGGCGGTCATAAAGAAATTCTTCTTGGAAAAAGGAGCGCTCTTCTTCTGAAAGTCCGCCATGGTAATACCCGACAGAAACATGTTCATGTTTCAACAGCTGATAGATCCGTTCCACTTCTTTGCGGGTGCTGGCATAAATGATACCTGATTGTCCTTGGTTCATTTTCAAATACGTCGTAATGTAGGTATCTTTTTGATCTTTGACAACTTGAAAAGCCAAATTTTCCCGAGCAAACCCGGTCTTGACTTGATTTTCAGCAGGAATTGAAAGTAAGTTTTCAATGTCTTCGGCAACTTTAGGTGTAGCTGTCGCCGTAAGGGCAACAATCGTTGGCTTTTGCTCCCAGTTTTCGATCGTTTCGGCGAGTCGCAGATAGCTCGGGCGAAAATCATGGCCCCATTGGGAAATGCAGTGGGCTTCATCAACGGCCAATAAAGCGATCGGCATCTGCCGCAATGAGTAGCGGAAAGATTCTGAGTCTAAGCGTTCTGGCGAAACATACAGCAGTTTGATCCGCCCTTGGCGTGCTTCTTGCAAGCGCTGGTTGATCTGTGCCCCTGTCAAGGAAGAATTGATATAAGCTGCTGGGATCCCCATATCAACGAGGCTATCTACTTGGTCTTTCATTAATGAAATCAAAGGGGAGATGACCAAGGTCACTCCATCCAACAAAAGCGCTGGCAATTGATAACAAATGGATTTCCCTCCACCTGTGGGCATGATCCCCAAAACATTTTGTTGTGTTAAAATAGATTGAATAATCGTCTCTTGACCTTCACGAA
>ERZ507044.546-NODE-546-length-11754-cov-14.9156_pt1 | contig 11754 bp, 9 predicted proteins | sample MGYA00512870_ERZ507044 | MGnify/ENA metagenome assembly ERZ507044
AGATAAAATAAAACCGCATCCTGTTTGTTTTCATCCTCTTAACTTAATGACATTGCCATTCGGTGTCTCAGGCTGCAGACAGGGCAGGGTCGCTTTGTATAGCCTCATCACTCAGTGTGAAGTTACAGCGCTTGGCTTCCTGAATGATGTTCATGATATGATCGGATACACGCTCCACATCTGTAAGGATTTCAGAATAGATGACACAATCCAAGGCATTGACCTTTTTCTCCATCAGTCGCTCAATCTGTGCCTGTCGATAGCTTGCGGTCAGCTCGTCAATGCGATCCTCGATCCGTTCGATTTTTTCAAAGCATTCATCCTGAGAATCCAGGCTGTAGGTTGACAGCAGTGAGAAGCTCTTGGAAAGAAGGGAAGCCAGCTGATGCAATTCATCCTCTATGTATTTTGAGCTGGAAAGCTTATTATCCTCATCGGTGGAATACTGTATGATATTGATTGCATGATCGCCGATCCGCTCGATGTCGGAAAAGCATTTGTATAAGGCGTTGCAGGTCGTGGAATCAGACTCATTCATTTTCAGAGAGCTGACCAGCGTCATATAATTGGTGATTTCGTAATTGATATAATCAATGCGTTTCTCGCGCTTTTTAATTTTCTCCAGACTGAAGGCATTCCCGCATAAGGCATCCATGGATTCTGCAAGATTTGTTTCTGCCAGCTGGAGCATTGCCATTGCTTCCTTACGTAAAGAGGAAATGGCGATCGGCACGGAACCGATATTGTCCTCATCTACAAAGGTGAGCGGTATGTTGTAGCCTGCATCCTCAATTTCCTCCTGCTTCACAGGAAGGATTACCTGCGCAAGCTTGGCAAGACGGGAACCGAACGGTATCAGCAGCAGCGTGGTGGCGATATTGAATATCGTATGTGTATTGGCAATCTGTGCCGCCGGATTGGAGGTAACACTTTCCATCCAGGATACAAACGGAACAAGAGCCGCAAACGCCATGAAGACAATTGTACCGATAATGTTAAAGGACAGGTGAATAATGGTTGCCCGCTTGGCATTTCGATTGGCGCCAAGTGATGCCAGTACCGATGTGATGCAGGTACCGATATTCTGTCCGAAAATGATATAGATGGCACTGCTTAACGGAATCAGACCGCTGACAGCCAGTGCCTGCAGGATACCGACGGAAGCAGAGGAGCTCTGAATCAGAGCAGTGAAGCCAGCGCCCAGCAGAATTGCCAGAACAAGGTTGGAAATTGTTGTCATGGCATGAATGAATGCCTCACTTTGCTGTAACGGAACCATGGCATCCTTCATCATATCCATACCGATGAATAAGATACCAAGACCGGCAAAGATCTCGCCGAAGGCATTGACCTTCTTGCCTTTGAGAAACGTGACCAGTACAACACCGAAGATAGCCACAAGCGGTGCGATCTTGGATGCATCCAGGGCAATCAGCTGTCCGGTGATCGTCGTACCGATATTGGCACCCATGATGATCCAGACTGCCTGATTCAATGTCATCAGCTGTGAATTCACAAAGCCGACAACCATAACGGTAGTGGCAGAAGAGCTCTGGATTACTGCTGTGATGGCCGCTCCCACGATAATGCCCAGAAAACGGTTGCTGGTCAGTCTTTCCAGAATGGTTTTCATACGATCTCCCGCAGCCCCCTCCAGACCGGAGCTCATCATATGCATACCATACAGGAACAGGGCAAGACCCCCGAATAATTTCAGAATACTATCAAATGTCATGAATACATAACCTCCTGTTCGAGTATTGTTACGAACATAGTTTTAGTATATCGGGAAACAGATATTCATACAATATAGGTTTTGTTAAGACTCTGTTAATAATTAACACAAAATATTTATAAATCTCATTTGAAACCGTTTTCCAATCGAAAATGTAATATAACGGTTAAGATTTGCAGTGAAATGACTGCATGAGTTGATGTCTTCGCTATCGCTGTAAACAGTAAGCAGGCTGTGATGGAAATACGGAAAATCAAAAAGCCTGCATCTATATCGAGGGAACAAATGTAGGTGCTGTATTGGTTCTTTCTAATTTGGGGTGTATGCAAAAGGGAGACTTCAGCTTCTATTGATACATACAATAGTGATGAAGTCTCCTGTTTTATATTACCCTACAATCGAGAAAGAACCGCTGTATTGCCTGCATGTGGAAAATGCGGTATCTGTGCACGATAAGAGCTGGTGTCTGTTTATGAAATATCGAAGGGATATTTGAATACGGCTGAAATTGAATTTAGGAAAGAACTGCAGCTGCAGTTGTGAAGTATGCGGTTTTCCTGTTCATAAGGATGGTGTTGTGATGCACATGCAAAGTAAATGCCAATAGCTTCCGAAAAAATAAAGCTACACACTGTTTTTTACCCAATGCTGACGCGTTCATCAGCTTTCCATACAAACAGTCTCTGGATACAGCGTTCCTGTTTTACTACCGTTGTAAGTTTTATTATGCAGCACATTCCTGAATCAGCGGCATATCCTTTAATTCCTCGTCATTCAAGGTAAAGCTGCAGCGGCGGCATTCTTCAATAATATTCATGATATGGTCGCTGACACGTTCGATATCTGTCATGATTTCCGAGTAGATAACACAATCTCTCGCATGTATCTGCTTATGCACCATGCGTTCGATCTGCCGGTTTCTGAATTCTGCCGTTAATTCATCAATACGGGCCTCTATGCGTTCTATTTTCAAAAGACTTTCATCCTGTGATTCCAAACGGTTGGTATACAACAGCTGGAAGCTTTTATCCAGCAGCTCCTCCAGCTGCTTCAGCTCCTCACGAATCACACCGACATCCTGCAGACGCTCCTTTTCATTTTTGGTGTATTGCAGAATATTGATTGCATGATCTCCTATGCGTTCGATATCCGCATAGCATTTAAACAGTGCGTTGATTGTATTGGATGCAGTGGGATTCATAGGCAGGGTGGATACAGAGGTCATATAATCGGAAATCTGATAATTGATGGAATCGATCCGCTTTTCACGCTTTTCGATATCCTGTATGCTACATGCTTCTTGACAAACGCCGTGCAGTGCTTCGATCAAATTGGTCTGTGCCATTTTCAGCATCGCCAGCGCTTCCTTGCGCAGGGAGGAGATGGCAATCGGAACACTGCCAATATTATTGACATCAACAAAGGCAAGCGGCAGATTTGCTTCATCCCTTTGATACTCTTCTTTGCGTATCGGCATCAGCAGCTGTGCGAGATGAGCCAGACGGTTTCCAAACGGCAATAGAATCAGGGTTGTTACGATATTGAAAATCGTATGGGTATTGGCGATCTGTGCCGCCGGGTTTGCAGTGATTTCACACATCCAGTCCACAAACGGAAAGATATGGATAAAGCAGAAGAACAGCATGGTTCCGATAATATTAAAGGATAAGTGAATAATGGTTGTCCGCTTGGCATTTCGGTTCGCACTCAGGGATGCCAGCACGGCGGTAATGCAGGTACCGATATTCTGTCCGAAGATGATATAAATCGAGCTGGACAGTGGAATCAGTCCGCTCAAAGCCAGAGCCTGTAATATTCCAACGGATGCGGAGGAGCTTTGAATCAGTGCAGTAAAGCCGGCTCCCAGAGCAATCGCAAGCAGCGGATTGGAAATGGAGGTCATGGCATTCAGGAATACAGGAGAGTCCTGCAGCGGTGTCATGGAATTGGACATCATATCCATACCGATAAACAATATTCCAAGCCCTGCGAGAATGTCTCCAATGGAATTGATGCGCTTTCCTTTCAGGAAGGTCACCATGACAACACCGATGATGGCAACCAGCGGGGCAATGCGGGAGGCATCCAGGGCAATCAGCTGCCCGGTAATCGTCGTGCCGATATTGGCCCCCATAATAATCCAGACTGCCTGATTCAGCGTCATCAGTCCGCTGTTCACAAAGCCGACAACCATAACGGTTGTGGCAGAGGAGCTTTGGATAACGGCAGTGATGCCGGCTCCTACGGCAACACCGAGCAGGCGGTTGCTGGTCAGCTTTTCCAGAATGGCTTTCATGCGGTCCCCGGCAGCCGTTTCCAGACCGACACTCATCATATGCATTCCATATAGGAACAGTGCCAGACCTCCCAACAGAGATAATACATTTTGAATGGTCATACATCATCGCTTCCTTTCCTTATCAAGTCGGCTTTAGTATAAATAACGAAGGAAAAAGAAACAAGCAGGTTTTGTTAACATTTTGTTAAAACAGAGAAATACGCTTACGAAATCTTAACAAATTCCACCGTTTATGAATTTGCTGTTTCAAAAGTATAAATAAATTATTAACACAGACAAAGCGAATAAAAAAAAGCCGCCTGTCACTGACAGACGACGCAATGCTATTGCATGGAGATAAACATATCATCATAGGTTGGAAACGGGTAATTATCCGAGGATACCGCTTCCTCAATCGCATCAATCACTGCGCGCAGCTCCTCCATTTTCGGAACAATCACCTGATTGAGATACTGTGCCTTTTCCATATTATCCGGATACTGCTGACGCTCAATCATATGCTTCTTCAAATCATGATAGCGTTCATCAAAGGTGGCTAACAGATCACACAAATGCTTGATTTTCCGCTGATAATAGCTGTTCTCTGTACCAAGAGAATTCTGTGCATCTGTATAAAATTTGATTTCACGAACGAGAGCAGGGAGGATATCCTTTTTACTGATATCCAGCAGCGTCAGCACCTCCGCTTTGACGGATTTACGGTATTCCTCTGTCAGAATATCAACGCGGGCCTCCAGCTCCAGCCGGTCATATACCTTGTTTCGCTCAAACATTTCCACTGCCTTGTCATCCAGCATGGAATAGATGCTGTCCACATAATGCTTAATGTTCGGCAATCCGCGTTCCTGTGCCTCCTGAAGCCATTCCTCACTGTAGCCATCCTTGGAAAAGAGAATACGGGAATGCTTGCGCAGAATATCACGGCAGATGTCCAGAGACTTCTTGCGGATATCGTCAATGTATTTATACTGCTGCAAAGTGTCGGCGATACTGCGCAGTGAATCCGCAACAATGGAATTCAAGATAATGTTTGTCGTTGATGCACTGCGACTGCTTCCTACCATACGAAATTCAAATTTATTACCGGTAAAGGCGAAGGGAGAGGTGCGGTTTCGGTCACTGGTATCCTTTGGTACATACGACAGATTCGCAATCGCATATGGCTGTGTCTCCACATCCGGTTTGATTTCATGTTCACCGTTACGCAGCTTTTCCAGAATGATTTCCAGCTCATCACCCATACAGATGGAAACAACAGCAGGCGGTGCTTCATCAGCTCCCAGCCGGTAATCATTCCCATAGCAGCTTGCCGCCATACGAAGCAGCTCCGGATATGTATCCACAGCCTCGATGATTGCACAGACAAACAGCAGGAAACGAATGTTTTCATGCGGGCGATCCCCCGGCTCCAGAAGATTCTGTCCATCATCGGTAACCAGTGACCAGTTGTTGTGCTTTCCGCTTCCGTTCACACCCTGAAACGGTTTCTCATGAAGCAGGCATGCCATACCGTGCTTATCTGCCTTTTTCTTCAACACATCCATGATGATCAGATTTTGATCCACCGCAACATTGGCATCGATAAACAGCGGTGCGATTTCAAACTGACAGGGAGCTACCTCGTTGTGCTCGGTCTTTGCATAGATTCCAAGCTTCCACAGCTCCTCATCCACCTCTGTCATGAAGGCCTGTACACGGGAAGGGATGCTTCCAAAGTAATGACCGCGAATATCCATGCTCTTTGGCGGCATGGAACCAAACAGCGTGCGTCCGGTATGCACCAGATCCTTACGCTCCAGATACATCCTTTTATCAATCAAAAAGTATTCCTGCTCCAGACCGACCATGGCATTGACATGCTTGATATCCTTATCTTTAAACAGATTGACAATGCGGGTGGCCTGCTTGCTGATCGCTTCCGCTGATTTTAAAAGAGGTGCCTTTTTATCCAGGGTTTCTCCGTTGTATGAAACAAAGATGGTAGGGATACAGAGAACGTTATCCCGCAGAAAGGCCGGGGAGGTACAATCCCAATACGTATACCCGCGTGCCTCAAAGGTTGCCCGTAAACCGCCGCTTGGAAAAGAGGAGGCATCCCCCTCGCCCTTGATCAGGGACTTCCCGCTGAATCTGGAAATCGGCTGATCGTGATCCCCAGGCTCGATAAAGCTGTCATGCTTTTCGGCAGTGGAGCCGGTCAGCGGCTGGAACCAGTGCGTAAAATGCGTCGCTCCCTTGTCCATTGCCCATGTCTTCATTGCATGCGCAATCGCATCTGCCGTCGGACGATCCAGCGCATCCTCCTTGCGGGTTGCGGTTTTCCATTTTTTATAAATCGGATGAGGGAGACATTCCTTCATCACACATTCACTAAAGAGATTGATTCCAAAATCATCAAAAGGGTGTTTTTCTGCCATGATAGATTCCTCCTATAGTGGAATTTTACTGCAAAATGAATTTTTTGTATATAAAAACATGAAAAAATTTAAAAATCAAATAGAAAATAGAAAAAATTTGGAGAAATGCGAATAAAAATTCTATTTTTGTCATAAACTGTGAAAAATTTCTGTATTGTGGGAAATGATGGGTTCATAGAAAAAAGAATGAAATAATTGGAAAAGTAGAGTATAATATAAATATCGGTAAAGAGGCTGTCAACGCTTTCTATTTCCTGCAGTTCGGCGGTTGAACGCATAAGGACAGCAGGATTTACATACAATGGGGCGAAGACTGCTTAAAAGGAGGAAAAAATATGAACTTAAAAGGAACAAAGACAGAAAAGAACCTGAATGAGGCATTTGCCGGAGAATCCATGGCAAGAAACAAGTATACGTATTATGCTTCCAAGGCGAAGAAAGACGGTTATGTTCAAATTTCCAATATTTTCGAACAGACAGCAAACAATGAAAAGGAGCATGCAAAATTGTGGTTTAAGCTGCTGCATGACGGTATGCCGGATACGGTTACCAATCTGAAGGATGCTGCTGCCGGTGAAAACTTCGAGTGGACAGACATGTATGCACGTATGGCAAAGGAAGCACGCGAGGAAGGCTTTGATGACATCGCTGATACGATGGAAGGTGTTCTGGCTATTGAGAAAACACATGAACAGCGCTATGTTGCTCTGCTGAACAATATTGAGGATGGTACTGTGTTTGAAAAAGCAGAGGAAACCCTGTGGGAATGTCTGAACTGCGGACACCTGCACACTGGAAAAACGGCTCCAGAGGTATGTCCGGTATGCAATCACCCGCGTTCTTACTTCGAGGTTCGCAAAGAGAATTACTAATTCATAGCATAGAAAAGGCTTTTTTCGATAGGAAAGGAGCCTTTTTTTTGCGTCATTAGAAAAAGTATTGGGAAAGTTTATATGTTTTTTAGAAAAGCGTATTGTAAAAAAATATAATATGTGTAGAATATATTTGATACATCTTTCAGCGGCCGCTGTCTGTTCTGTATAAATAAAAGGTGAAGACTGCATAGGATTATGTCAGTTTCCTGCGAACAAATAGAAAGAAAGTCTGGTTAAATTGATATGACAAATTTTATTCATTCGGTGCTGGGATTCAAAAAACTATCTCCTGCACAGAAGATTGCATCGAGCTTCCTGCTTGTGATTCTCAGCGGAACACTGCTGCTGATGCTGCCGATTTCCAATAAGAATTTTCAGTTTTTGAACTGGCTGGATGCTTTGTTTACGGCAACCAGTGCTACCTGCGTAACCGGATTAAGTGTATTTACGGTTGCTGATCAGCTTAACTGGTTTGGTCAGCTGATTCTGCTTCTGCTGATTCAGGTAGGCGGTCTTGGACTGATGACATTCATGGCGGTCTTTATTCTGATTGTGAAAAACCGTCTCTCTATGAATGAGAAAATCGCTATGAAGGAAATGCTGAATCAGGAAAGGGTCGTAAATATGCGGAAGTTTCTGCTGGACATCCTGTACTATACCTTGTTTTTTGAGGCTGTGGGTGCGATTCTGATATCGTTTCGCATGATTCCGCGCTTCGGACTTGTGGATGGCAGCTTTAAAGCGGTATTTCTGGCTGTTTCAGCTTTCTGTAACGCCGGGTTCGATACGCTTGGATCGGTGAGTCTTCAGGAATATGTGCATGATCCGCTGATGTGTCTGACAATTATGGCGCTGATTGTACTGGGTGGTCTGGGTTTTGCTGTCTGGTTTGATATTCGGGATAAGGTGGGACCGCTGCTGCATCGTCGGATCACATTCAAGAAGTTCAGACATTCTCTGTCTCTGCATACCAAAATCGTATTGAGTGTCAGTCTGTTTCTGATTATCATACCCGGACTGCTGATTATGCTGGTGGAGTTCACAAATTCCAGAACGCTGGGAGATTTCAATATATTCGAGAAGCTGATGACTGCAATGTTTGAATCCATAGCACTTCGAACGGCAGGCTTTACAACGATTAACTATGCTGGCTTGAAGCCTGCAACCGATTTGCTAATGATGGTTGTCATGTTTATCGGTGGTTCTCCGGGAGGTACGGCCGGCGGTATCAAAACGACGACGATTGCGGTGCTTGTCATCTATATTATCTCCTCTTTGAAGGGGAGGGAGCACACCGTTGTTCTTCACAGGAAAATCGGAAGAGGAATCATCATTCGTGCGATGGGAATTTTCTTCATCAATCTGGTTGTGTTGTTTACCGGGATTTTCCTGTTGAATATCGTTGAGCAAAAGCCGTTTTTGAGTCTTTCCTTTGAAGCGGTGAGCGCAATGGCGACCGTAGGCTCCAGTCTTGGAATCACTACCTCTCTTGGTGTGGGAGGCAAGCTGATCATCATCTTCCTCATGTATGTCGGACGTATCGGTATTTCCACACTGATATTGTCATTGACACGTAATAAGCCAAATAGAAATTCAGCCAATAAGGTATCATTCCCAAATGGAAACATAATTGTGGGATAAGGAGATAGAAAAATGAAAAAGATTTCAAACAGACAGTATGTTGTACTCGGATTAGGGATTTTCGGTTCAACAGTAGCGAAGACATTGAGCAGCTATAATTGCGAGGTGATTGCTCTGGATAATGATGAAAAATGCGTAGATCGCATGGCGGATATTGTTACACAGAGTATGATGTGTGATATTACCGATATCAATCAGCTGCGCGAGGCGGGTGTACAGGATTGTGATATTGCGATTGTAAGTATGGGGAGCCACCTTGAGGAGAGTGTGATGGGCATTATCAATCTGAAGGAGCTGGGTGTTCCGTATATCGTGGCAAAGGCAAAAAACAAGCGCTATATGCAGATATTCACGGAGCTTGGAGCCAATAAGGTTGTGCGCCCGGAGAAGGAAATGGGCGAACAGGTTGCCAAGGGCGTATTAGGGAAAAATATTATCGATGTTGTGGATCTGGACAAGGAGTACAGTATCGTGGAAATACCTACGCCGCCGCAGTGGGTAGGAAAATCTCTGATTGAACTTGATCTGCGCCGAAGATTCGGTATCAATGTTGTGGGCATTCGTTCTTATTTGCAGGAGCATTTGAATGTGTGCCCGGATGCAGAGTATAAAATACAGAAGGAGGATCATCTGGTTGTGATTGCGGATTGCAAGACACTGGATCGATTCGACGTGCTGGATCAGCTGTAAGATGCGAAAACTGCATCTTTTTTTTGTGCATAATGGATACACATGTTTTCAGGTATGCTTTCATATACTGTTTTAATGGAGGATGCTTTTATTGTTAATAGAGGCAGGATGCTCAATGAGAAAAGTCAAAAGCAGGAAATATAAAAAGCAGAAGCTGATTCTTCTGCTGGTCGCGATCGTTCTTGGATTTGGATGTGTTGTCCGTTCATTTAATACGTATATGGAGCCGCAGCTTCAGGCGATTGCCAAGCAGCATACAGGGTTTGCAATCAATAATATTGTGAAGGAAGTGCTGGCGGATATTGAATATGATACCGATGCACTGTTTAAAATAAATCGCACAAAGAACGGGGATATAACCAGTATTGAATATGATTCGTATAAATTAAATCAGCTGTTGTATTCGGCATTGAATACGATTGATAAATCACTGCTGGCTGCACAGGATGGTAAAAAGGATCCTACGACGAAGGATGTCTTCTATGAGGATGGAGTTTTGTATGAAGTACCGGCAGGTTATCTGAGTCATATTTTCTTTTTATATGATAAGGGGCCGAAAATCAGAGTGCGTATGCGGATGCTGAATGATGTTACAGGAGAGATAAAAACGGAATCAAAGCCATATGGAATCAACAACACCATGATTAAAATATCACTTGTTGTTAAGGTGAATGCGCAGGTTATAACTTTTTTGAGTACGTCAGAGCTGGAGACGAAAACGGAGATACCGTTGGTTGTACAGATTGTGAATGGACAGGTGCCTGATTTTACTCCATATAGTAGTTCTTCTGGAAAGTGATGAGAAAGTATTACTGGAGTATTGTTTATTATTTGGTTTGTGAGCCTAAAGAGAGACTAGACTCTATCCGCATCATGCGACCCAATTGACAGAAACTATTTAGATCCACTAGCCTCAGGAGAGGCTAGACATCAAGCAGTTAAATTTGCAGCAGCAGATATAGGAATATTTAGATCCACTAGCCTCAGGAGAGGCTAGACGATTGCAACACCTTACATGCCTAGACCGTATGCTATTTAGATCCACTAGCCTCAGGAGAGGCTAGACAATAATTCATGTAGATATGATTCAATAGCATCGTTATTTAGATCCACTAGCCTCAGGAGAGGCTAGACACAAAACAAGGGTGTGCAGTTGCCCGGGATGGCTGATTTAGATCCACTAGCCTCAGGAGAGGCTAGACTCGGCGAATTATACAAGATATGTGAGGAAGTATGATTTAGATCCACTAGCCTCAGGAGAGGCTAGACTTTACGATATCAGCAAAAATCAGTTTATTAAGCGATTTAGATCCACTAGCCTCAGGAGAGGCTAGACGGATGGTCGCAAGCCCATGAAAATGCAGAGCGGTGATTTAGATCCACTAGCCTCAGGAGAGGCTAGACCGGACATACGCTTCCACGTCATCGCGGGCGCCGACCTAGATTTAGATCCACTAGCCTCAGGAGAGGCTAGACTCCTTTCGACGCGATAACTGTTTCGACCGCCGAAATTTAGATCCACTAGCCTCAGGAGAGGCTAGACTTCAGCCGTAACGAATATCTGGAGCTTCTTTTTCATTTAGATCCACTAGCCTCAGGAGAGGCTAGACATAGCCTTTTCGTGTACCACCATATTTGTCATAATTTAGATCCACTAGCCTCAGGAGAGGCTAGACCTTTTGTTTTTAACGGCGGCGGAAGTGCAAATCTATTTAGATCCACTAGCCTCAGGAGAGGCTAGACATGCAGATCAGCGGCGAAAAGGTGCTGCTGAAAATTTAGATCCACTAGCCTCAGGAGAGGCTAGACTTTTTCAAGCTCAGCCTGATACTGTTTACCAAGCTTAATTTAGATCCACTAGCCTCAGGAGAGGCTAGACCTCTAGCGGATTCTTTTTTCAATGTTTCTTTCAGATTTAGATCCACTAGCCTCAGGAGAGGCTAGACCGTGAAAAATCCCATGAAATCCCCTAAATGAAACAAATTTACACAAATATAAAACTTTGGTTAATGAAAATTGTGTTGAAATTGTTACATTTGTGTGAATTTGAACAAAATGATGCGCGAACCTCCCAGGGAATTCATGTGAGCTTATGGT
>ERZ507044.548-NODE-548-length-11643-cov-3.5365_pt1 | contig 11643 bp, 10 predicted proteins | sample MGYA00512870_ERZ507044 | MGnify/ENA metagenome assembly ERZ507044
TCTTCCGATCTTGTTGTAGTAGAATGCATAGATTGTAATGCAATTGATTTTATACCCTTCTTCGGTGCAATCGAAAATAATTATTATTACATTTTGTAATATCAAAATACAAATATTTATATATATAATTGTGACTATGTATACGTTTTCAAGTATTACATAAGCGTATAATGTACATATAAAAGTTTCTATATATGCTTAATAAATATAAGCCAAGAGGTAGTACTATGATTACAGAAGAAGTAAAAGAACGTTTAATTGCAGATTATCCAAAGTTTGAAGATATGACACGCAAGTTTTATAAGAAAGAGATGTCTATTGCGGACTATAAGGGCCAGTCCGGCGCATATGGTAGCTACGCCGAACGTGGTGCTGCTACGGGCATGAGCCGTTGGCGTTTTAATTGTGGTCGCATCAAACAAGAACAAATGCGGTTCTTAGCAGATACTATCCGCAAGTACAATCTTACACATATTCATTTCACAACTGGTCAATGCTTACAAATGCATGGACTCGATGGGGAAACTATTTTACAGCTCTTCAAGGAATGTTATGAACATGGCATTTATAATCGCGGTGCAGGCGGCGATAATCCAAATGTAGTAGCCAGTATCTTACGCGGCATTGATCCTCGCGAGACCTTTGACATTTCACCATATGCGGCAGCCATTAGCGAATTTCTTATGGAGCAAATGTTTTATATCAAGATTCCCCGTAAATTTAAGATGGGTATCGATAATGGATTTGATAGCACACCACATGCTACCTTTAAGGATCTGGGATTCAATTTAACAAAACATCATACCTTTGATGTATATGCGTGTGGTGGTATTGGTCCTAATCCTCGCATCGGTATTCCCGTAGCTCGTGATGTGCAACCTGAGGATGTTTTATATCATGTGAAAGCTATGCTCATGGTATTTGCAAACCATGGTAACTTTAAAAATCGCGGCAAAGCACGTACCCGTTATATGCCTGCAGAAATGGGGGGCGCGGAAGCTTTCATCAAAACCTATGAAGAAACATTGGCAATGGTGAAAGAGGTTGAAAAATTGACCATTAATCCTGCAGATTATGCTTATGAAATTACGAAGACGGGCAAGCGCGATGATTCGGTAGAAAATCATCGTATTCATCGTCAAAAACAAGAAGGTCTGTACTTTGTAGAATACCACCCAATTGGTGGCGATGCGAACGTTGAACATATATTGGCGGCCCTTGATTATGCTGTTACATTAGACCAAGTGGAGGCTCGCATTGCACCGGATGAAGCCTTGTTTTTCATCAATTTGACCGCTGACGAAGCTAGAAAAATTGCGGAATTAACAGATGATAGCGCACGCGATGATTTTCGTCGTTCCGTATCCTGTGTGGGCTCTACAGTTTGTCAAATCGGAATGCAAGATTCTAATGGTTTGCTAAAGGCTGTCTTTGATCATCTTGAAGAAAAAGGTATTGATACGAAAAAATTGCCGCGAGTACATATTTCTGGTTGCCCACATTCTTGTGGGACTCATCAAATTGGGGAAATTGGATTTCACGGTGCTGTAAAACTCGTAGATAAGAAACCACAACCTGCTTTCATCATCGTAGATGGTGGTTCAGAACATATGGGTTCTGAAAGTTTTGGTAAAATGGCTGGGAATATTGTAGCTGCAAAAATTCCAGCATTTATGGAGGCGTTAGCCAATATACTTAATGAGGCACCAGAAGCGGATTTTGGTTCTTGGCGATTGACTCATAAGACTCAATATATGGAACTTGTAAAAGCATTTGAGTAAATATGCTTTCCGCTTGTGATAGGGCCCCAGCAATTGAGCAGATATTATGTCGTTTGCTATGAGACCCCGTTTCACTACGACAACTTAATTAAAAATAAAACTAGGTATCTCCTTGCTCCGTCCTTCGTAAAGTCGCTGCAGAAATACCTAGTTTTATTTTTATAACACCTGCTATGAATTAGTCCCATAGCAAGCAAGTATATTCGTACTTTTTTAACTAGGTTGTAGAAATGAAATGGGGCCCCATCAAAATAGGGAGAATAACCTTGAAAAGCATATGTTACCTAGATAACCCTTGATTGATTGTGTTATAATAGGCTTTATAGTAGTGTTTGGAGGATTTATCAGATGTTATTTACCGTCAATACAGAAGTCTGTACACGATGCGGCCTTTGCGTAGCTGACTGTCCGACAGGCTTGCTAGTGATGTCCGAGAATGGGCCTGTGACTGGCAAGGGAGGTTGTATCTCCTGTGGGCATTGTATTTCCGTATGCCCAACGCTTGCTCTTGATAGTGATATGACACCACGTAAAGAGCAAATCGATATCACAAAAGAACAAAAATTAACGCCAGAGCAAGCTGAGTTATTCTTGCGCAGCCGTCGCTCTATTCGTAATTATCAAAATAAACCAGTTCCTGCTGAATTGATTCGCAAGGTATTGAATGTGGCTCGTATGGCGCCAACTGCGACAAATACGCAAGGAATTTCATATATCGTGATTCGGGATAAACAAAAATTACGCCGCATTGCAGATCTCGTTCTTGAGTGGATGCATTTAGCGGCAAAAACTGTGCCGATTATGCGTCTTTATGCTCGTGCAGCACAAGCTGAAGTGGATAAGGGTAAGGAATACATCTTGCGCGATGCACCTGCGTTAGTAGTGGCTATCGGTTCTAAAAAGGATATTCATCGTACTCACGATAGTGGTCATTCTTGCTTGGCTTATGCAGAGTTGTATGCACCAACATTAGGATTAGGTACTTGTTGGGCAGGCTTCTTTGAACATGCTGGGGAAGCAGAATATGAGCCATTATTGGACCTATTAGGTGTACCTGAAGATAAAATCATTGCTGGTGGTATCTTAATGGGCTATCCAAAGGTTCGTTACCGCAATATTGTGGAACGCCAACCATTGGACGTTACATTCGACACTGAAGAATAAACGTGATTGATACTAAAGAATAAAATAAAAGCGATACTCTAAAAAAAGTTAGAGTATCGCTTTTTGTTAGTTTGCAGAGGTAATGCTACCTTTGAAAGTATCGTTGATGAATTGTTTGATTGCATCAGATTTGTAGATGTCTGCAATTTTTTTGTATGTTTCGTTATCTTTGTCTTGGCTACGTACAGCAAGTATCATAACAGCTAAAGGTTCATCCTTTGGCTCTAAGAAGAATCCTTGTTTTTCTACGTTAAGGCCCGCACTTTGAACATAGTTCATAGGGATAGCTGCTACAGCTACATCGTCAAGGCTACGAGGCAATTGAGCTGCTTCCAGTTCTTGAATCTGTAGGTTTTTAGGGTTAGACGTAATATCTGCTACTGTTGCTTTAAAGCCAACGCCCTCTTTCAATGTAATGAGGCCCGCTTTAGCAAGTAATGCGAGACCGCGACCGCCGTTTGTTGGATCGTTAGGAATAGCTACGATAGCGCCATTTGGTACATCTTGTGCACTATGTACAGAGTTACTATACAATCCCATAGGCATTAAAATCGTTTTGCCAATAGCTACAAGGTCGGAACCATTTTGTTTGTTAAAGTTTTCCATAAATGGAACGTGTTGGTATGCGTTGAGTTGGATATCTCCATCAGCCAATGCTTTGTCTGGTGTTACATAATCGGAGAATTCCACAACCTTAAGGTCGATACCTTGCTTTTGAGCCTCTTTTGCAACTGCTTCAGCTACTTGAGCATGAGGGCCTGCAGTAGCACCGATTTTAATTTCCTTTGGTGTCTGACTAGATTGATTTGTATTTGTGCCACAGCCTGCGATGGCGAATGCTAAAACGCCAACGAGAAGCGGGGCAATAAATTTCTTTAATTTCATGTGAACATCCCTTTCTATATACATATAATGGATATATCCTATCATGTAAATGGGGTTTTGTATATAGATAAAAATATAAGGGTTGGATATAGATTAAAACTATGGCTCCTACGATGATTGTAAAGTAGAGTTATTAAGTAATTGAAAGTAGCGTTATCTAGACATATCTAAAAAAATCGAAATATGATATAATACAGATAAGTTTTATACAATTAAAGCGGTGGAATACAAACATAATACTTAGGAGGTCCCTATGTTTAACTTTGATTTTTATAATCCTACACATATCGTATTTGGTAAAGATCGTTTAGGTGAATTAGATACATTGGTACCAAAGGATGCAAAGGTGCTCATTACTTACGGCGGTGGATCTGCTGTGCGCAGTGGTCTGATTGATCGTATTGTGAAAGCCCTTGGCAACCGCAAGGTAGAGCAATTCGGCGGTATTGAGCCAAACCCATCCCTTGAAACGTGTGAACGTGCAGTAGCTTTCATTAAAGAACATGGAGTAGATTTCGTTCTCGCTGTAGGCGGCGGTTCTGTAGTAGACGCTACAAAACTTATCGTTATGGGCGCTACTTATAATGGACCTGTCATTGAAGTTATGAAAGCTGGTGTACCAGAGGTTCCGGTGGAAATGGTACCAAGTCCATTACCATTTGGTACAGTTATGACGCTTCCAGCGACTGGTTCCGAAATGAACAATGGTGCCGTTATTACCTATGGTGATGGTAAATACCCTGTATTCAGTAGCTTAGTATTCCCTAAGTTTTCCATGCTTGATCCTACGTTGACTTTCACATTGCCTGAAAAACAAGTCAAGAACGGCGTCATCGATACTTTTGTACATACTACAGAGCAATATTTAACATACCCTGTGGAAGGCCGTATTCAAGATCGTTTCAGCGAAGGCATTTTGAAAACTATGATTGAAATCGGTAAAGAAACGGTAGAAAATCCAGAAAACTACGATATTCGTGCTAATCACGTGTGGGCTTCTACCTTGGCATTAAACGGCTTGATTGGTGCAGGTGTGCCACAAGACTGGGCTACACATCTTATCGGTCATGAATTGACTGCTGCATACCATCTTGACCATGGGATTACATTAGCTATCGTATTGCCTGCATTGTTAGAAGTGAAAAAAGCAGACAAGCTTGAAAAATTGGCGCAATATGCTACACGTGTATGGCATATCACAGAAGGTACAACAGAAGAAAAAGCAGACAAAGCGATTGCTAAAACGCGTGAATTCTTCGAGTCCCTTGGCGTATCTACGCATTTGAAAGACTATGGTCTAGGCGAAGAAGCAGTTGATAAAATTGTGAAACAATTAGAAGATCATGGTATGACTCGACTTGGTGAAAAAGGTGATGTCACACCAGAAGTGGCTCGCGAAATTTTAACGCGTGCCTTATAATTAGTAGAATAGTGTATATATTAGAAAAGACACCTGGTAGGTGTCTTTTCTTTGTACATTGTATGGAGAATATAATGGCATTATATACATTTTATGAATATCATAATCTAGTGTAAATGAAAGAAGGCGATATATTAATGGAACAATCACATAAAGGGCGTCAAGCTTTTAGTTATGCTTTTCCTATTATGATTCCTATGGGCATAAGCTTCTTTTTCATAGGCTTAGGATTTGGTTTATATGCTACGAGCCAAGGGTTCCCTTGGTGGACACCACCTGTTTTGGCAGCAACCATTTTTGCAGGTTCTATGGAGTTTGTAACGATAGGTATGTTGATGGCTGGATTTGATCCTATTAATGCCTTTGTTTTAACCATGTTCGTTAATGGTCGTCATTTTTTCTACGGTTTATCTGCGCTACAACGATATGTTCATATGGGGTGGAAGTGGTTTCCTACTGTTGCTTGGATGTGTGATGAAAGCTTTGCTATCAATATGTCTACAAGATTACCAGATGATGTGGATAAAAAATGGTTTTACTTCCACGTGTCTTGGCTTAACTATGTGTTCTGGGTATTTAGTACCTTTGTAGGGGGGCTATTTGGTAATCTATTGACTTCTGTAGATTTACGAGGTATTGATTTCGTGTTACAAGGGCTATTTATTGTGGTATTTCTTGAAATGCTACTTAATGCAAAGAATAATAAGATTCGAGCCTTTGGTGTAGCAGGTGCAGCTATAGCGGTAGCCATGCTCTTATTGGTGGGGAAATCTCTCTTTATGCTTCTATCTATGAGCTGTATGCTGGTAGTTTGCTATCTTGCGTACAAATGGGGAGGTGTGCGCCTTGACTAATATAGAAATGGTTATGACCATTGCTATCGTAGTAGCAGGTACATTATTGACTCGCTTTGGAGCGTTCCTCATATTCCCACCTGGGAAAAAGGCGCCAGATTTTGTACTCTTTTTAGGCAAAGCATTACCTGCTGCCGTTATGGGTATGCTCGTCGTATATACCTTTAAGGAAACCGTCGTTTTAGCATACCCATATGGTATCCCTGAATTGATAGCATTACTGGTTACAGTAGGATTACATCTATGGAAACGGAACATGCTCGTATCCATTGTCGTAGGTACTATAGTATATATGCTTATCGTACAAAATATATAATATTACTCCAGAATCAAAGAACGTTTTTGGAAAAGAGGATAGACTGATTACTGGATTTGAGCGGATTTTAATTTATAAAATTAGTTAGAGTAAACATGAATCCTCGTATTCTTATTATGCTGAGAGTATTATGTTAATGAAATATCCCCTTCGTCAAACGACTTTGGCCCTGCGAAGCCCGCAGGGCGAAGTCAGACCCGGCCGGTGGAGGCTTGACGAAGGGGATATTTCATTTATGTATGTTGCTAGAGATAAGAATGCGAGGATTCATAAACTATAACTATTTTAGTTTTAAAATTCTTTCAAGCCCTGCAGCAGTATGATGATTTTCCAAAAACGCTCTTTGATCAAGTAGCTCCATGAGATCCATATCTGTAATGGATAATTTGAAGTCAAAGACGTCAAAGTTAGACTTCATATGCTCTAAGCTTGTTGCCTTTGGCAATGGAATGATGCCTCGTTGGATATGCCAACGCAAGATGATTTGATGCTTTGTTTTTCCATATTTCTCAGCCAAGTTTTTGATGATAGGGTGGTCAAATATAGGTTGACGATTGCGTGTGAATGGGGACCAAGCCATGCCCACAATTTGGTGTTTTCGCATCAATTCCCACAAGGATTTACGTTGGTTGAATGGGTGGCATTCGATTTGGTTTACCACAGGTTTTACATTGCAGTGGTATAGCAAGTCGATGAGGCGATCTTCGTAGAAGTTAGAGAGACCTAGACCACGCAATACGTTTTGGTCGTATAACTCCTCCATAGCGCGCCAAGAGCCGTAGTAATCACCTATTGGTTGGTGAATAAGCATGATATCTATATAATTAGTATTTAACTTCGTTAGAGAACTTTCAACAGCGCGCATCGTAGCATCGTAACCGGCATTGGTATGCCAAATTTTAGTGGTTACAATGATGTCGGACCGATTAATACCAGATGCACTCATGCCCTTGCCGACGGCTTCTTCGTTATCATAATAAGCTGCCGTATCGAGTAAACGGTATCCAGCCTGTAAGGCATTCGTTACAGCTTGCTCCGTTTCCTCCGACGTTCCTGTTTTGTAGGTGCCAAATCCGATGGATGGCACAAAGCTACCATTATTTAAAATTCTAAAATCCATACGTTCTTCCATGAGAAACCTCCATATGTATACTTGTTCAGGAATATTATATCAGATATTATTTCTGACTAGTAATATCTAATCATATAGGGAATTAGCTTTCATACAATTCTTATTGATTTTGTGATATACTAAGGTATTGATAAAAATCAATACAATGGATAGAGATAAGGTGAAAGTATGAACAAATTTCGACTTGGTGCTGTAATGGCACTATTGGTCATTGTTGTATGTGCGATTGCAGGTTGTGGTACATCTACGGTATCCGTTGCCGATGTTACTTATAAAGATATGCCGTTACAAATTCATAATGAAGCGAATGTAACAGCTCTTAATAAGTCCACTATTACGCCCGCTGTATCAGGTGCGGCTACGTATGCTGTGAAGGTAGGCGATAAGGTAACACAAGGTCAAGTGGTGGCGACGATTGATACGTCGGCATTGCAACAACAATTAGCGTCCTTACAAGGTCAGCTTAGTGCGGCCCAATCCTATACGCCTGCTGTTGAAACAACGACGACAACGACGGCGCCTACGGTTAGCAGTGCTCAGCTTGAAAGTGCTCGCCAAATGCGCGAGGCTGGTAATATTACAGAAAAGGAATATAATCGTATTCTAGAACGGTCTCGACCTCAAACTGTGACAACCACAACTGGTGGTGGCGGTGGTGGCAACGGTGCTAGTGTTGCTGCTATTGAGGCACAAATTGCTCAGGTGTCCGCACAAATAGCTGCCGCTAATATTACGGCTCCTATAGCTGGTGTGGTGACTGCTATTTACAATGAAGATCGTCAAATGGCGATTGCAGATCGTCCATTTATGTTGATACAACAAGAGACGCCTATGGTAGCATCCTTGAGTATTCCTCGTGATGCGGCTATGAAATTAGCTAGCCCAGAGGCAAAATCAAGTATTAAAGTGTCTTTGCATGTCGGTGATTCAGATATTCCAGGTGAGTTGACCTATATAGATACAAACCAGCCTGAAAATGTACCAAGTGTACTAGTTAAGGCTACTTTCAACAACGAAAAAGGAGCTATTAAGGCTGGTGAATTTTATAGTTTGACCATCGAATCTAGTGCTCAAGCTAAGATGCTCGTTGTTCCTGCTGCGGCAGTACGTGAAAATCAAGATGGTAAATATGTATATGTATTAACCGCTGATAATACGGTAGACGTACGTGTCGTTGAAGTAGGGGATGAACAAGATGGGTATGTGTCCATCATGACAGGCCTTAATGAAGGCGAACAAGTTATTACAACCAAGGGAACCTTTGAACTAGGTGAAAAGGTGAAGGTTCAATAAATATCTTATGTGTAGCTAGAAACTAGCAACCATGAATGTTGAAAAGGAGGAGATTATTATTTTAGAATTTAAACGTTTTGAATTAAGAGATAAACCATTAATCGATAAATATTTTGAACAACATCATTACGAAGCGTCGGATAATTGCTTTACTACATTGTATATGTGGCAAGAAGCCTATGGCATTCGTTGGGCTGAAGAAAATGGCGTATTGTACATCCAAGGTGGTGGTAAGCGTGATCCATTCCTATTACCTCCATTTGCTGGTAAGGATGCGAAGTTCCTCGATGGTTTATTGCGTGCAAAAGAATGGTTTGTAGAAAATAAATTACCATTCATTTTCAAAGGTGTTAGCAAGGTTGTGAAAGAACGGATGGAGGAACTATGCCCAGGCCGTTACGTATTCACACCTGACCGTGATAACTACGAATATATTTATAAGTCTGAAGACCTTATCAATTTGTCCGGTAAGAAATTCCGTCAAAAGAAAAATCACTTGAATCAATTCCGTATGCAATATTCCAACTATGAATATGTGCCAATTACAGAAGACATCATTCCATTGTGCCGTGAGACAGCAGCATCTTGGGTGGAAACTCATCACGAAGAAGGTATTGAAGATGAATTAGTGGCTATTAATTTACTCTTTGATCATTGGGATGTCTTGGGCTTAAAAGGCGGCGCTATTAAGTTGTTTGGACGCGTAGAGGCTTTCAGTATCGGCGAATTAATGAATGATAGAATGGCTTTAATTCACATCGAAAAAGCCAATCCGGATATTCGCGGTTTGTATCAAGCAATTAATAATGAATTCATCCGCCATGAATTTAGCAATGTAGAATTTATCAATCGTGAAGAAGATATGGGCTTGCCTGGTCTTCGTCAAGCGAAGGAATCTTATAATCCTGATCATTTTGCAGAAAAATATGATGCTGTATATGCTAATGAAGCAGATAATGCAACGGGCGGTAAATAATCAGGTTAATTTAATAACGAATATGAGAGTGGTACTGTATGGTGCCACTCTTTTCCGTTATAATAAAGGGTAGAGTGTGTGAAATACATTCTACTACATGAAATATATAGCTCTAGAGCTATTTAGGATAGAAAGGAAATCGTATGGATTTTAGAATTGCTACATCACAAGATACCCCTCAAGTTGAAGCGCTATGGGCGTATTGCTTTGAACCAAAAGAAGATCCCTTCTTTCAATATTATTTTTCTAACTGTTATGAACCGGAGAATACTGTCGTAGGTATCCAAGAAGGTCAATTACTCTCCACTGTTCATTTGCGTCAATATAACATCAATGTGCGCGGAGCTATCTTGCCTACTAGCTACATGGTTGGTGTTGCCACTCATCCAGCCGCACGTCGTGGCGGCGTAGGTGGTGCATTATTGTTGCACTCCTTAGAAGAATTGCGCCGTCGTGGTCAAGGCATTACCATTTTAATGCCTTCTAAAGCGGGATTTTACCAACAATATGGCTGGGATTTGTACGCTCATCAATGGGTACAGACCATGCCATTAGAGAGTTTGCGTCCTTTGACGGATAAAGCAGTATCCTTTGGATTGCTAAATGATGTAGAGCAATGGACATTGCTTGATCCTGTTTACAAAGCCTATACGAAGGATTTATGTGGCTATGCGGAACGCGGCGAGAAGGAATGGAAACGTTTATTAGGCAGTTTCTTTGCTGAAGGTGTGAATATTGCGGTCGTGAAAAACGATGAAGGTCAAATCGAAGGTTACGCTGTATATCGTTTGGGGACCCCTGAAATTCCTGTTACAGAATTTGTATATACAACGCGTCGTGCTCAACGTGGTTTGCTTAATTATTTTTATAACCATCGTTCTCAAGGTGAAAGCATTCGCTGGAATGAAGGGTTGCATGATACGGGTTATAGATTTGTTCCTGATGGAAAAACAGGTCATACAACGATGCCGTATATGATGGCGCGTATCGTAGACGTGGAAACAGCGTTGACTACGGTACCTGTTAATCCAGAAGCCATTATGATGCCAATTACCCTAAACATTAAGGTTACCGATACATTATGCGATTGGAATAATGGCGTATTTGCCCTTAGCCTAGGTGAAAGCACTTTACCTAACGTAAAACGCGTTTCTGCTGAATCTGTGGATGAAATCGATATCACCATAGACATTGGCGGTCTAACAGTCCTGTTGATGGGGGCTGTATCAGCTAAAGATCTTGTGTTTGAAGGTAAATTACAAGGCGAATCTCATTGGATTGATTATCTAGATATGGTATATCCTAAACAAAATACATATATCAATGAATGGTGGTAATATGAGCTGGAGAACATATACAGTAAAAGAAGAGGTAGATACAACAGTATCTGCTTATGTAAAAGAGCGATTTTCTTTATCCTCTCGAAATGTGCAGATGATATTCCGTAAGAAACGGGTGAAGGTCAATAGCCGCGTTGCTCATTCCAAGCGTATGCTAAGAAAAGGGGATGTTATTACTATTGAGTTACCACAAGATAAGGATTATGGTGTAGAGGTTGAAAAAGGACCTATAGAGGTTCTCTATGAGGATGAACACACACTTGTGGTGTATAAGTCTCCATTTATGCTAGTTCATCCAGCAGGTCAAACGAAATATCATACATTGAGTAATCTGGTGGCTGGCTATTATGCTAAACGCGGCGAAGTTCATAAAATTCGGCCTGTTCATCGCTTGGATCGAGATACAACAGGTGTTATTATGTTTGGCAAAACCCGTAAGGCAGAACAATATTACACTAAACAGCTACAAGAAGGAGATCGGA
>ERZ507044.551-NODE-551-length-11586-cov-16.8066_pt1 | contig 11586 bp, 12 predicted proteins | sample MGYA00512870_ERZ507044 | MGnify/ENA metagenome assembly ERZ507044
TTTGAGTGTACCATAAATGCCTTTTTATTTTTCTAACTTAATTTTACAATTCGCGTTATTTAGAGAACAAACTTGTGTAACATACAAAGGAAATTTTGAATATGAAAGATGAGGAACTAAAAGAAGATTTAATAGATAAATTAGGGATTGCACTGAGAATGGTTCGAAGAGCAGTCGCAGGAAATATGTTTACACAATGAGCATTCAACAAAAAGAATGGTCTTTTTTCATTGTCATTTTTCAATAAAGAAGTTTTGCCAGAGGAAATTTTTTTAAGCTGGCATAGTTGTCCGGTATGAGATTGAAAAAATACAGTTGTGTCTGACAGCTCATTTGAGAAATTAATAAGATAAGTTCATCAAAATAGATTCAGAGCCCCCTTGATAGAGATTAAAAAACAGCAAGAGTGTCTTTAAAGCAGCTAGGAAATAAAAAAGATGGAGAGAAGCCTTATTTTGCTGATTTTTAAATACCATCCTGAGTAAAAGTCAGAAAGGCGGTTGTTATGCAAACATTTAGAGATTTGAAGAAATTTGTAGTTGCTACAAAGAAAGTATAAAAGAAACCAACATTTAAGAAGTTGCGGAAAGGAGCCAGTTTCTATCCCAAAAAGGTGATTCAAAACAATTCGGTTACAATAGCGGTTTATAAGAAGGGAAATGTTGTGTATCAAGCTTTGAATCGTGTAATTGTATTCCCAGTAGAAAAAGGGATGGATACTATCACTATTCTTCTACTAGAAAGGTTTATGGATGTTATTTAGATGGGTGGTATCTCCGCGTTGTCCTTTATGGAGAATGGTGTCTTATGTGGGCGAGCAACATGGGCGAAGGGAGTGGCGCCTTTTGTTACCGAAGGCGAAGAAAAAGCGAGTAGTTGGATGTTAGAAGAAGGAAAACAAAATATTAAGGAATTAAGTACACTATTAGAAGAAACAGCAACACCTGTCTACGTTGATAGATAAGAAAAAGTTGTTTCTTCATAAAAAGATGCTGCTGCAATTAGATAGCGATCAATCGATGATTCAAATTAAACATTCACTTAAATAAAAATATCGACCAGATTTCTTTTTCAAAAATCTTGGTCGATATTTTTAATTGCTAAAACTGTTAATGAATTTTTATTACACTCTTATTTACTATCTACTTCCGCTTCTGCTGCTTTCCTGCGTTGCGGCCTTTATTGTTTGTACTGTTTTTGGGTTGCTTGATTTGTTTGGTTGCTTGTTTGCTGTCAGCTGGTTTAGCTGATTCTGTCACATCAATTCTTGGAGTGACGACTTGTTTTGGTGGGTTTTGTTTCAACTCTTCTGCCACTTGTGCTTTCAAACGTGGTTTCATCATAACGTTTGTGATGAATGTTTGCAGACAGCTGAACACACCACCGACTACCCAGTAAAGTGTAACACCGGCTGGCGCACTGATCGACATGAAGACGATCATAGCAGGAGAGACGATCAGCATCGTACGCATCGTCTTTTTCTGTTCTTCAGGAATACCGATCGTTGAGATGTATCCTTGAAGCAGATAAGCGACCCCTGCAATGGCAACAAGTACCATACTTGGTGAGCCTAAATCGATGCCGTAGAAAGATGATTCCCGGATACCTTCTGTATAACGTGCCGTAAAGTACAAGGCAGAGAAGATCGGCATTTGGATCAATAGAGGCAGACAGCCGATTCCGCCGGTCATACTCAATCCGTTTTCGCGGTATACTTGCTGCATTTCTGCTTGTGCTGCCATTTGTTCTTCACGTGTTGTTGCAGCTTTCAATTTTTGTTGGGCTGCTTCAACTTGTGGTTTTAACGCTTGCATTTTTTCAGATTGGATCATTGTTTTTTTCGATTGACTAATACCTAGTGGCAAGATGATGATACGGACGATCACAGTCATTGCAATAACTGCCCAGCCATAAGACCAATTGAAATTTTCAACTAGATATGTAATCGCTTGGCCCATAGGATGGACGAGTACTCGATAAACGATTCCCGAAGTGTCAGGGTTTCCGTTTGAATCCATCCGCACACAGCCAGATAAAAAGAGCAGGATACTGACAAGTCCGGATCCCAATAACCAGTTTTTCCATTTATTCATAGAATACTTCCTCTTCTATAATTTTTACACAAACTTAACTATACTAAAAAAGCGCATGGAATTCAATCAACTTCATAGAAATTTCATATAAATATTCGTTCTTTTACGTAGCGAAAAATTTTGAAAAAAAGACAAAAAATCAAGAAAGAAATACTAGGAAAAAGTAGAATGATTCCAAGTGTTTCTTTCTTACTTTAATAAACTAAAAACTTTTTTTCTGCCCGAAAAAGCGGAGTCAAATGAACTCACTGCAAGTGATAGATCAGCTTTTTCACTGCTGTCCTTAATTTTTGAGGCAAAGCGCCTCAAGAATAACCTTATCGACGGTGTTCAAAAGCTTGCATCTACGGCATTAAGTCCAGCCTGTTGAAAAATATGGAGAGCTATTTTTCACAACCTGTCCTTAATGCTTGATGCAGACCAGCTTTTTCACAACCTTATCCCACCACATCAAATTTCTTTCGTTCCTCAATCATCGGGTCTTCTTGGACATCCACATACTGCACTCGTCCACTTGGGCTCGGAGATTTCTTGACTTCTTCAATAAATTTCTGGATGATGTCGTCATTGCCGATTGCTTCGATCGTGACTGAGCCGTCATCTTCGTTTTTTACCGTTCCAGTCACGCCTAGTTGATCAGCGACCATCTTGGTCATGTAGCGAAATCCTACGCCTTGGACGCGTCCTTGGACGTTCATTTTAACTTTGCGCATGTTCGTCACCTTTCTTTCCTATTTTATAAATTAATGATACCGATTTTTTTAGGATGAAACAAGCTCAAGCACCTATTCCATGATATAATCATGGGGAGGTGAGGAATGTGAAAGAGATCCAATCAGCAAAAAATCCAAGAATCAAAGAATTAAAAAAACTACATAAAAAGAAATATCGGGAAGAAAAGGAAGAATATCTTTTGGAAGGGTTCCATCTGATTGAAGAAGCTGCGTCGTCTGATGCAGAAATAAAAGAACTTTTTGTGACACAGCGAGGCATGAAAGAATGGGGAGACTGGCTGGCCGCAAACAAAGAGATTTCTACTTTTCTAGTTTCGGATGAGGTCATGGATGCTGTATCGGATCTACCTACACCACAAGGAATCTTAGCAGTGATGGCGTTAACGGCTGAAGGCACGCCAGATTTTTCAGGAGGATGGCTGTTGTTAGATAATGTACAAGATCCTGGAAATGTAGGGACGATGATCCGTACGGCAGATGCATTTGATATGGCTGGTGTTTTATTAGGCAAAGGAACGGCAGATATTTATAGTACAAAGGTGCTGCGCAGCATGCAGGGAAGCAATTATCATTTGCCTGTGTTGCAAAAAGATTTGACAGAAGTGATTCCTTTAATGAAAGACAAAGGGTTTACAGTGTATGGCACAGAATTAAATGAAGAAGCACACGCATTAGACAAAGTAGAAAAATCAGATAACTTCGCAATAATCATGGGGAACGAAGGTCAGGGGGTAAGTCAGGAAATCTTGTCTTTGACTGATCAGAACGTATATATCCCGATGAAAGGAAATGCGGAATCGTTGAATGTTGGGGTTGCGGCAGGGATTGTTCTTTATCATTTTTCTTTATGATTAAGGAACTATTAAGCTTTGGCTATTTTATCCAAGGCGACTAGAATAATCCGAACACTGGTGGTATACTTAGATCAATTTCAGAAGAAAATGAAATTCAAAAAGGTGGCAGATCGATAATTATGACAGAAAAATGGCGTGAAGACGAAGAATATATGTCTTATGTAGAAGATCTTTTAGAAACAGAAGCAGTGAAAAAATTAGCGAATTACACACAGCATGTTCATTCCACTCGTTTGGAGCATTCCATCAGTGTTTCTTACTATAGTTATCTGCTCGCAAAAAAATGGGGTGGCAATGCTAAAGCAACAGCGCGTGCTGGACTTTTGCATGATCTGTTCTACTATGATTGGCGTACGACGAAATTTGATGAAGGCACACATGCGTATATCCATCCAAGAATTGCTGTAAAGAATGCAGAAAAGATCACCGAATTGTCGGATCTTGAGCGAGATATCATTTTGAAGCACATGTGGGGCGCAACGATTGCACCGCCTAAGTACAAAGAAGGATATATCGTAACATTCGTAGACAAATACTGCGCAGTCAAAGAAGCCGCTCAGCCTATGTCACCAAGTATGCGTAAGAGATGGCAACGTTACTTTGGGAAAGAATCCTCGATTTAATAGATAAAACCAATAATAGACCATATTGAGGTTGTGACAGAAGTGGTCAGCTTCAAGAAATAAGAAGGAATTTACGAAAATTGCTTCTCAAATTTTTGTGAAGTTTCGGCTTATTACCGCAGATGCCAGCTTTTGAACACCATTCATTCGAAACAAGGGACTTTGACACGACTTTTGTCACAGTCCTTTTTTCTGTTTGCAGTTGACTATCTGTTCAAGATACGGTTTACTTTTATTTATCGAATGAATCATGTACATAGAATAATAAGCATTAAAGGGGGTGATGATAAGATGCAAAACGTATCTTATTTAAAAGAGTCCGGGATCTTCAGGTAACACATACTTTGCAGAAGATCACTTTTTTCTACAAAGTATGCACTTTGGTTAGAAGAAAGGACTTTAAAATCATGGAACAAACAATAAAACCATACCAATATTTTTTTATAATAAGAGAAGTAGAACAGTTATTAAATGCGTACTCATCTGTCAATGATCCAAAAACGGTACAAACAGTTCAGGCACTAGCAGCTGAAAAGATTCGAGACATATTAGATCACGAACTGCCAGAATCGATACATTTTTAACGACAGTTTTAGACGTAAAACTGACAAAAGCGCAAGCAGAAAGAGCATTGGAGGAGCTGAAGCAAATCGTTCAGCCGTTTATGCAGCCTAGCAAACCACAAATCGAGAAATTATTCCGAAAAGTGAAAAAACTCAAACAACCAGCTTGGAATGAAATCGACTTGCAAGAACATACGTACATCGGCTGGAATGATCCAGGTACGCAGAAAAAATTCATGGTCTATTACGAAGATGAAAAATTAAAAGGGATTAGCGGTACTTTATCACCAACGATAAATAAGGGAATCTGTGCAATCTGTCAGAAAACATCGAATGTTTCGCTTTTTCTTTCTACAACGAAAGCAGGTTCTGATGGCACGTATACGAAAAAGGGGAATTATATTTGTCATGATAGTGACCAATGTAATCAACAGTTAACGAAATTGGCTCCTTTCTATGAATTTGCTGAACGTGTAAAGAAAGAACGATAATTTTATTGTTTTTTACAGAAAAATATGCTATCTTTTAATGGAAGTGAATAGGTGATGGTGTTCGCCTTTAAATGCTAACGAAAGATAGCTAATGACGCCTACTAAAGTCTGGGGACAGCCCCTTTCTTTAGTAGGCGTTTTTTTATTGAGGAGGAATTTTTTATGGAAAAACAATTACCGAGTCCAGTACGCATTTTAGTGTATATGCTGAAGTGGCTGGTGATCACAGCGATTCTCGGTATATTCATGGGGAGCTTGTCTGCTTTTTTCTTAAATAGCCTGACAGTTGTGACAGATATCCGACTATCACATCCTTGGCTCCTTTGTCTACTACCAGTTAGTGGTGCGCTTTTTGCTTATCTCTATGCGTATCACGGCGGACTTTCTAGTCGTGGAAACAACTTAGTGATCGATCAAGGAAATGGTGGAGAAGAAAAAATCCCGTTGCGGCTTATTCCACTTACACTGTTTGGAACCATAACTACCCATTTATTTGGGGGATCTGTTGGCCGTGAAGGAACAGCAGTCCAAATGGGGGGAGCGTTAGCAGATAATACGGCACGTTTGTTCCGATTGGATAAATCAGAACGGGAAATCTTGATTATCAGTGGAATCAGTGCGGGTTTTAGTTCTGTATTTGGCACACCTTTAGCTGGAACATTATTTGGATTAGAAGTGTTGGCAATCGGGAAAGTCCGAACAGAAGCGATCTTCCCTAGCTTCTTTGCTGCACTGTTTGCAAATTTCATGACAGAAAGCTATGGTGTTTCTCATCTACATTACCAAATGGGTGTGATTCCTGAATGGAGTATGTTGCTGTTCTTCAAAGTTTTTGTTGCTGGGATTGCTTTTGGTTTGATTGGTTGGGTATTCAGCCGTTCGATCGTCTTTTTAAAAGCGCGATATGCACAATGGATTCCTCATCCTGTTTGTCGAAATACGATAGGTGGAGCTGTAGTTGTGGCAGCAGCATTGATTTTGCAAACACAACGTTATCTCGGATTGAGTCTTCCGTTACTTCAAGAATCATTTAATGGACAGGCACATGTCTATGATTTTATTGGGAAGTTATTCTTCACAGTTTTGTCTTTAGGCGCGGGATATCAAGGGGGAGAAGTGACACCATTGTTTGAAATTGGTGCAACGCTTGGTGCAGCACTAGCGCCTTTGCTCCATGTTTCTGTTCCTTTTCTTGCAGGATTGGGCTTTATCGGAGTATTTTCTGGTGCGACAAATACACCGATTGCCTGCTTTGTGATGGGGATCGAATTGTTCGGTTCACAAGCGGCAGTATACTTCTTTATGATCTGCTTGATCAGCTTTATGTGTTCAGGCAACAGCGGTATTTATTCTGCTCAGCAAGTAGCGGTCAAAAAAGGGATACTCTTTTTGCCAATAGTTAAGAGAATGAAAGAAAAAAACAAGGTGTGACATATGTTTTGTCACACCTTGTTTTTTTAGAAAAGTAAAGTAATCAGCGATAAGAATGCGGAGCCTGCGAAAAGCAATCCGCAAATGATCATATGTCTTTTTTTGTTCATCATCAAGATGGCGAGGTATTCTCTTAAAAACGCATTAGGCAAGTAGTAGAAAGCTGTTTTTGCACCAATACCATTTGCTTTCAATTTGGCTTGCCGCGCATAAAGACCGGCTCTAAAAATGTGGTAATTGTTGGAACTAAAGATCGCGCGGTATGGCCCTTTCATTTGCTGATCCATGATTTCCTTTGAATAGAGCATGTTTTCCAAAGTGGTTGTCGAATTGGTTTCGACAAGAATGTCTCTTTCAGGGATTCCTTGTTCCATGGCATATTGTTTCATCGCAATGGCCTCTGGTACTTTTTCGTCTGCTCCTTGCCCGCCAGACATCAATAAGATGGGCGGATTTAATGTAGCACGGCTTTGAGCCCGATAAAAAGCAATTGCCTTATTGATTCGCTTGGCTAGAAGAGGAGAAACTGTTTCTCCATTGATCAATCCAGCGCCTAACACAACGATGAAGTCTTGATTGTATCGAGGCCGGTTGAACTGATACAAGAATGAGACAGTCAAAAAGTTGTAGAATACGATAAATAGATAGATCAAGATCAGGGGAACGCAGAAAAACAAAGCATTTATCCATTGCGGCAAATATTTTAACAAGAAAAAGTCAAAAACAAGAAACAGTGTAAGAAAAATGGCTAGTATCAACGTTAAAAGATTAGCTAATGAATGGGATTCTCTACGTAAAACTGTGACCCCGTTCCAAAAAAGAAAAACAATCAATCCATAAATACCAAATAAAAGGACAAGTAGCAATGGAATCGTGATCAAGGCGATCAGTCCGCCAAGAAAAATATTTTGCGTTTCATACAGCAAGACAAACAAGTAGATGCCGAAACTGATGAGTAAAACATTGAATAAAAGACCATTCAGTAGCCTTCGTTTTTCTGTGAAATAAGAAAAAGCAAAGATACTAAAGAACAACAATGGAATCAAAAAATAAAAGGTCGAATAAAAAATTTCCAACACGACAAAATAAGTTAAGATTACCGTAAATGTCCACGTACTGCCGTAAAAGAACAAGGAAGGATCCTTCTTCTGTTTTCGCCAATAAACGATAGAGAATACCCCAATAAGATAGAGAACTAAAAAGATCAGATCTCTGGTTAGATTCATAAATTCAACTCCTTTTTCTTATACAGTATAACGAAAATAGATGAAAAAAGCTGTTATTTAAACTAGAAAAAGCAAAAAAACATCTTTCCGATGGAAAGATGTTTTTCTTATTGTTCAATTAAAACAAGTTGCCGAAAAATTCTGCGACGCGTCGCCAGCCAATCACGAATATATTCGCTTTTTCCACTGTTTTATCCGTAATGATCTCTGTTGATGGTGCATTGTTGTCTTCTAAATAGCCTAATTTATCGTCTGCCAAGGTGATCGTAGCGGTACCGATTTTTGTACCTTTATCCATAGGTGCTTGGATCTCATTGTCAGTGACTTGCTTCTTGTCAAGTGTTGGCGTGATCGTTAATTTGCCAGTATCCATATCGTTTCGTACCCATACTTTTACAGGGCTTTTAAGCACAACAGGAACTGTTGATTCTTTTCCGTCTTTTACATCAATGGTTTTTAGACTAGGAATACTTGCGTTAGCTTTTCCGAGCTCTTTTTCTGACCAATTGTCATAGCAGTAGTCCATCAAACGGTCTGTTTCATTGAAGCGGGCACTCGGGTTTTCCGCATGGCCGTCCGCATTCAATACGACAGTGATGATCCGTTGATCGTTTTTAGTGATCGTACCAACGAAACAAGCACCTGCAAGCTCAGTCGTACCAGTTTTTAATCCGTCCACGCCTTCCTTGTAATTAACGAATCCTGGGAGCATCCAGTTCCAGTTGACCATTTCCACTGGTGATTGCGTATTTTCGCCAAACATTTGGGTCGTAGTACTTGATACATCCAGTATTTCTGGGAAATCCAAGATCAAATGGCGGGCAACGATGGCCACATCTTGAGCAGACATTTGATTTTCGTCGTTTTCTCCAGTGCCTTCTGGTCGGTTTTCGCCAAGATAAGAGTTGTTCAATCCTGATGCATTAACGATTGTTGCATCTTTGATTCCCCAATCTTTCAATTGTTCTTTCATTCGTTCAGTGAATTTAGCTTCGCTGCCAGAGATTTTTTCTGCCAAGGCCACCATTGAAGCATTGGCTGACTGGATGATTGCAGAGTCGAATAATTCTTTGACAGTGTAGGTGTTTTCTTTATGCAAAGGAACATTCGATAAATCTGGGGTGATACTCAAATTTTCTGCATAATCTGAAATCGAAACTTTATCACCCCATGACAGTTTTCCTTCTTTTACTTGATCAAGGACGATGTAAAGACCGATGATTTTTGTGATTGAAGCGATCCCCATGGTTTTTTCTCCATCTTGATCATAAAGAATCTTACCGCTTTGCGCATCTACAGCAAAAGCTGCTTTTGCATTTACTTTGAACGTATCTTCAGCTTGCACAGCAACAGCTGGTAGAAAAGAAGCAAGGCAAAGAATGAGACTAGCCAATAATAGGACTAGACGTGTTTTTTTTATGGACATATCCGATCTCCTTGTAATTAATTTGTTTCGCTACAAATTAAAATTTTATCAGAGAGGGGAGAGAGTTTCAATGTTTCTGAAAAAACTTTAGGATAAGAACGCGCGTTATGGAAGTTTAGCGGTCGTTTTTACGTACTTTTACAGGAATAGGCTGTGTTTCCGCATCTAATAAGCGGGAAGCGCTGAAAGCAAATAAACTGATAATACTTAATAAACTGAAAATCATAATCAAATGCATAAGATCCACCTCTTTTATTCTTTTTCTTAGTTTATCAGCATTTCATGAAGAATAGTTGAAGACTGGGGCTAAATAATTGAGGAAATTATGAAGATAACTTAAAAAAATAGCTAAATTTAAAACCGTAGAAACCGTTTTATTTTTTTAGATACGTTTTATTGTATGGAAAAATAGTGTTGTGGTAGACTTTAGATAGAAACAAAGGAATGATTTTTTTAGGAGGGGTACGTTTATGGCAAAAAAGGATAAAGAATTATTGACACAATTGACTTCAGAAGGCGCTAAAGGACCATTCGTCACGATCATGCTGAATACGCATGTCGCCCATCAAGATGTGGAAAAAGATCAGATCAAATTCAAAAATTTTGCGAAAGAAGCAAAGAAACGTTTTGAGAAAAAATATTCCGAACATGACTGGTCCCCGTTCCAAGAAAAAATTGAAAATTTGTTAGGAGATCCTTCGTTTTGGCGTAGTGCAACTACGAGTGTAGCGGTCATTATAACTGCTGACCAGACCTATATCCATCGTTTGAGTATCCCGGTAGACGATCAATACTATGTAAGTGATCTTCCTTATTTACTGGCTATTATCAAAAATGGGCAGTTCAACTATTCTTATTATTTATTGGGATTGAACCGCGACTCCATGAAATTGTATGAGGTCAGCAACAAACAAGTAAAAGAAGTATCTCTACCAGAAGGGGCACCGGTTGATGTCGTTACTGCATTGGGATCTGAACTGACAGGTGGCGGTTTGAACTTCTCTTCTAATGGAGGAGGCGGAGCCCGAGATGGAGTAACTTTCCATGGCGTAAATCCAAAAGATGAAGAAGTAGAGATCGATTGGGTCAACTATTACCAAGCTGTTGATACGTACTTGAAGGATTCTTTCGAAAATCCTGAACAATGGCCGATTTATTTATTTGCATTACCAGAAAATCAGACGATGTTCAAAAAAATTGCTAAAAATCCCTATTATTGTGCAGACGTTGCGATTTCTGCTTCTCCTGCGCAGCTATCCTTTAGAGATATCGAAGAAGGGGCGAAGAAGCTGTCAAGTGAACTCGCAGCTCAAGAATCAAAAGAATACAATAAACTCTTAGATAAGAAATTCATCGATCAGTTAGTTGATATCGTTCCAGCTGCGAAAGAAGGAAAAGTGTCACATTTATTTATCGCTACGTCAAACTTAGCTGATGGTTTCGGTGAAGATCCTGAAACAGAATATGATCGGCGTCAAGTGTTGAATGCATTAGCAGATGATGTGATCATTAATGGCGGGAAAGTGTTTATTTTGGATCAAAAAGATGCGCCAGATGAAAAGAGTCTGACAGCGATTCTTCGTTATTAAAAGAGGTTGTGAAATCAGTGTTTTGACCTGAGTATTAGAGAAACAAACGGAAAAATAGTTTCACATATTTTTCCGTTTTTTGAGCTAATACCGAAGGTCAGCTGATTAAACACCGTGTATGAGAGGTTGTGAAAAAGCTGTTCTGCATCAAGTAATAAGAACAGCAAGCAAAAATAGCTCTTCATATTTTTTGTTTGGTGGGCTTATTACCGCAGATGCAAGCTTTTGAACACCGTTTAAGGAAGAGGTTGTGACAGAAGTGGTCAGCTTCAAGAAATAAGAAGAGATTGACAAAAATTATTTCTCAAATTTTTGTGAAATTTCGGCTTATTTCCGAAGAAGCTACTTCTGGAACACCGTTTAAAAAAGGGCTCTTTGTCAATAAGGACTGATGGGTTGTACAAAATCAAATCTGGGTCAGAATGAACCTCATTCTGGCTCAGATTTTTTGTTATCTTACTTTGATTAATTGATTGATCAAAAAGATTCTAATTCTCATGTTCTCAAATGATTTAAATCCGTAGGATACTCGTTTCATTGTCTTTATATGGGTATT
>ERZ507044.555-NODE-555-length-11430-cov-10.8263_pt1 | contig 11430 bp, 9 predicted proteins | sample MGYA00512870_ERZ507044 | MGnify/ENA metagenome assembly ERZ507044
CCCCAAGTATGAAACAATTACAAGAAAAAACGGCAGCTTTCTTAGATGCTCATGCGTTGCCTTATACAACGATCGAAGCCTATTCCACACCTCGCCGCTTGGCTGTCTATGTCACCGGTATTCCTGAAAAACAAGCGGATACGCAAGAAGAGGTCAAAGGACCAGCGAAAAAAATCGCATTAGATGATGCAGGCAATTGGTCGAAAGCAGCTCAAGGATTTGTTCGTGGACAAGGATTGACAACCGATGACATCACTTTCCGTGAATTAAAAGGTGTTGAGTATGTCTATGTAACGAAACATACTCAAGGTCAACCAACCGTTGAAGTATTGAAAGGATTACAGGAAGTAATCACGAGTTTGACGTTCCCAGTAACGATGCACTGGGCAGACTACGATTTTGAATATATCCGACCAATTCATTGGATCGTAGCACTCTTTGGTGAGCAAGTCATTCCTTTCCAAATCCTTGATATTGTTACCGGTCGCGAGTCAAAAGGTCATCGTTTCTTAGGTGAGGCAGTCACATTTGATCATGCGGACGACTATTTGGAAAAAATGAAGCATCAATTTGTCATCGCTGATCCAAGCGAACGTCAACAAATGATCACCACACAAATCAATGCGATCGCTCAAGAAAACAACTGGCGGATCGATTTAGATGAAGACTTACTAGAAGAAGTGACAAATCTAGTTGAATACCCAACAGCCTTTGTAGGGGACTTTGAAGAAAAATATCTTTCTGTCCCTGAAGAAGTATTAGTTACTTCTATGAAAGAACATCAACGTTACTTCGATGTCCGCACCCTTGACGGAGAATTGCTGCCGCACTTCATCTCTGCCCGCAACGGGGATGCTGTGAAGATCGATAATGTCATCAAAGGAAACCAAAAAGTCCTGACCGCTCGTCTAGAAGATGCTGAGTTTTTCTACAATGAAGACAAAAAGCTGACCATTGACCATTGCGTAGAAAAACTTAAGCAAGTCACCTTCCACGAAAAAATCGGCAGCTTATATGAAAAAATGCAACGTGTCGGACTAGCAGCGCAAATCATCGGGAAGACCGTTGGTTTAACACAAGAAGAACTGACCGACCTTCAACGGGCAGCTCAAATCTATAAATTTGATTTAGTGACCAATATGGTAGGGGAATTCCCTGAGTTGCAAGGGATCATGGGGGAAAAATATGCCCTGATCCAAGGAGAGAAACCAGCAGTTGCCCAAGCGATTCGTGAACACTACATGCCGATCTCAGCAGAAGGCGAGCTGCCACAATCAAAAATCGGGGCTGTTTTAGCGATTGCGGATAAATTAGACAGCTTACTTGCTTTCTTCGCTGTTGATATGGTTCCAAGCGGTTCAAACGATCCTTATGCTTTACGTCGTCAAACCTACGGGATTATCCGCATCTTAGCTGAAAAGCGCTGGTACTTCCCATTTGCTCAGTTGCAAGAAGAAATTCGGGAAGCCATTAATGCTCAACCAGAAGTTTTTGGGATTCAACTTGCCGCTGGTCAAGAACAAGTGACCGATTTTGTGAAAGGTCGTCTGCGTCAATTCTTACTCAGCAAAAATACGCGCCATGATGTCATCGAAGCTGTCTTAGGCGCACGTCAAGCAGATATCAGTACGTTGTTTGAAACGGCTCAAATGTTAAGAGAACATCTGCAGGACAACGACTTCAAACCATCGATGGAAGCTTTGACACGGGTGATCAATTTAGCGAAAAAAGCCGAATTGGATCAAGCAGCAATTGATCCTGCCTTGTTTGAAAACGACTCTGAAACTGCCTTGTATGAAGCGGTCTTAAAAGTAGAGGACAAGTTCCCACATCAAACGATGGAAGAAAACTACCAAAGCTTAGTGGCACTGCGCCCATTGATCGAGGCTTATTTTGATCAAACAATGGTCATGGTGGAAGATGAACAGATTCGCCGCAACCGTTTTGCCTTGTTGGATAAAATCGCGAAGATGAGTCTGGCAGTGGCTAGTTTAGATGCTTTGATTACGAAATAAAAGAAGCTTGCAGTTGCACGTTTCTAAATAAAAAAAGCTGGAACTGAAAGAATCAGTTCTGGCTTTTTTCTATGTTTCTCGATGTACTTGTGTTCAGTCCCAAGAAAACCGTCCTTTTCGTACAATGAAAGGACGGTTTTTGGTGTTAAATTTTATAGCCGATCCCCCAAACGGTTTTGATATAAGAGGACTTCTTGTGGGTATCGTGCATTTTTTCCCGAAGGTTTCGAACGTGGACCATGATGGTATTATTGGAAGACGTGTAATATTTTTCTCCCCAAACCTCTTGAAACATTTCCTCAGAGCTTACCACTTGGCCTTTTCGCTCCATCAATAATTTTAAAATGGAAAATTCGATCGGCGTCAGGGAAAGTTCTTCTTCTTGCAAGAAACATTTTCGCTTATTGACATCTAATTCCAACTCCCTCACGATCAATTTGTTTTGATCTGAGCCGTTGTATTGAGTCGAGCGGCGTATCTGAGCTTTCACCCGAGCGATCACTTCCAACGGACGAAAGGGCTTGGTGATGTAATCATCGGCACCAATTGTCAAACCAGTGATCTTATCGATCTCCTCAGATTTAGCTGTCAACATAATAATTGGGTAATGATGCTTTTTGCGGATGATTTTACACAGGTCAAAGCCAGTGATATCTGGTAGCATGACATCAAGAATCGCCAAAGAAAAGCTGTTTTGCTCGATCTGTACCTGAGCTTCATTTCCATCTGCACAAGTGATGACAGAAAAATTTTCGTTTCGTAAATAAAAGGCAATCAAATCTGAAATTTCTTTTTCATCTTCAACTAAAAGTATCTTTTCCACTCGTATTGACCTTCCTTTTCAGTTAACTGACTTTCTAGTTTTTTCATGTTGATTTGTCGCTAAAGGCAATGTGACGATCATCTGAATCTCATTGTTCTTGCTAGCAGCTCGGATCGTTCCCTGATGCGCCAAAATAATTTCTTTGGCGATCGCCAATCCGAGACCTGCTCCACCTGTCTTGGTTGAACGAGCTTGATCCAGACGATAAAATTTTTCAAATAATGCCTCCAATTGTTCTTGTTCGATCGGCTCACTTTGATTCGCTAGGATAAAAGTTGCTGCTTGTTCGTCCACGGTTAGCTGCATTATGATCGTGGTTTGATCAGGCGCATAGGCAATGGCATTTTTTAACAGATTGTTTAACACTCGCGCCAACTGTTCACTATCGGCTTTTAATTTCAAGCTCTCTGGTCCAGAGTAGCAGATGGTTTGTTCTTTTTCTTTCAGCAGCGGATAGAATTCTTCTTGGATTTGCTTCAGTAAGAAGACGAAATCAAGTTCCCGTTGATACAATTGGATGTCTTGCAGATTAAAACGGGTGATGTCGAAAAATTCATTCATCAGCGTTTCCAAACGCTCAGACTTTTCTAAAGCAATCGTCAAGGATTGCGTCATTTGTTCATTGGTCAAGTTTTTCGTATCCAACAATAGATTGAGATAGCCGATCACTGAAGCTAAGGGAGTCTTCAAGTCATGCGCCAAATAGGTGATCAAGTCCTTGGTGCGCTGTGTTTCTTCTTTTAAAAGAGCCTCATTGCGGTTCATCGTATCTTTTATTTTTAATAATTCATGATCGATCGCTAGGCTGCCCGTGGAACTTGCTTCCGATTGAGAGAAAAAGAGCTGAATTCCTTCGGCGATCCTTGCAATTTTTTTCCTTGAAACATAACGATAGATAAAATAGCAAATCAAGGTAACGGCAAAAACGAGAAAGAAGGAGAATGCTAAGAACAATTGTTTAATAGGGCGCCAGTCGACAAAGGTACCAACGATCATCCCTCCTTCGCCATCACTTGTTTCCACAATGCCATCTGTAACAAGGTTTGACAAAAAATTATCCAGCACCATTTGAATGAGTCTCGTTTCCTTTAATAGCCATAAGGCACCTACCAATAAGAAGAAGCCAACCAGAAAAAAGACAAATGAAGAATATTTACTACGCATGAAACAATCCTTTCTAACTCGTTCTTGATTCTTTCTTGATTATAGCAAAGAGGAGTAGGAGCGAATAGCTAATTCTTCTTAAGAAATCTTCATATTAATAAAAAAAGAATGGAAAAATTCTATTTTCTTAAGAAATCTTCAGCAGATATTAAGAGAAACGTTCAAAACGGAATTTGATTCAATGGTTAAATAAAGGTGGTCATTCGATTAACCAATCAGGAAGGTGAGATGTTTGAGAAAGCATATGAACAAATCAAAAAAGAATTTCATGATCATCAGTAGTTTACTGATCATCGGCAGTTTAGGTTGGACGAGTGCCTGGGGGATTGCTCGTCGTGAAGAACCTTCCATCACTCAAATAACTTTGCAAGATCTGCAACCGAGAGCAGATTTTTACTTAGTAGGAGTCGTTGAACCAGCAAGAACGGTTGAAGTCAAGGTGGATAGCTCAAGAGGATCAGTTGTTGAAAAAAAAGTAGAGGCAGGGGATCAAGTCAAAGCAGGGCAAGCTCTTTTTGTTTACTCTAACCCTGAGGGGGCTTTGGCCATTAAAGAAGCAGAACAGGCGACGGCAAATCGCTCGAGAGCTGTGGAACAAGCAAGACGGCAAACGAATCAAAAATGGGAACAATACAATAAGGTCACGAATCAGCTGGAGGAGACGAAACAAAAAATTGCCAGTGCGGAAGAAGAGGACAAAGAAGGGTTGGAAGATCGTAAAACCGATTTGGAAATGCAGCAAAGTCAATTACTGCTAGAAGCGCAAAACTTGGAAAGCAGCATTGGCGATGCCGAATTAGAGCTGGAACGGGCAGAATTAGAACTACGTTCAGTCAAAGAGCAGCATGGCTCAGACGTCGTGGAAGCCGAAATTGATGGAATCGTTAAAGACGTGGACGAACGACAAATGAATCGAAGCGCAAGTGAAGCAACTCCAGAGAATCCTTTTATGACGATCGTTGATACCAGTCGGCTCTTTTTAAAAGGGACTGTGGATGAATTTCGCCGCAATCAACTTGAGCCTGGTCAAAAGGTTGAACTTAGAGACCGTAATGGCGGCAGGCAGCGATGGACTGGAAAGATCACCCGAGTTGGGGATATGAAAGAGCCTTCGGTAGTGGTTGAAGAACAAGGCGCAAACCCCAATTTGTCGCAATTTAGTTTTGAGGTCGTTTTAGATGAAAGTGAAGAGCCACCTAGTATTGGCATCCATTGTTTTGTAGAACGCATTGAGGAAGAGCAAACCGCGATCAAGTTGCCCAAATCTTTCGTGTTTTATGAAGAAGATAGGCCCTTCATCTACGTCGTTGAGGACCATAAAATCAGTAAACTATCCGTGGAAATCATGGAAGATGAAACGGATGAAGCCATGTATCTGTTAGAAAGTGAACTGGATATGCAAGTGGCGCTCGTCTTCCCAACAGTTCAGATCCAAGAAGGAATGGATGTGAGACCAAATGATCCAACTGATTGATGTCTGCAAAACGTTCCCACAGGGCACTAGCGAAATTCACGTTTTGAAAAAAATCAACTTAACAATCAATGCTGGCGAGTTTGTTTCCATCATGGGCCGATCAGGATCAGGCAAGTCGACCTTGATGAATATTATTGGCTGTTTAGACACGCCAACAATGGGCAGCTATCTACTTGATGGTAAAAATACCAGTCAAATGAGTGAAGATGAACTGTCCGAAATCCGCAATCAAAAAATCGGCTTCGTGTTTCAAAATTTTGAACTGTTGCCCAAACTATCTGTTTTACAAAATGCTGCCTTACCGCTCTTGTATGCTGGTGTCAATCAGGAAGAACGAACGACTCGAGCAATTCACGCCTTAGAAAGTGTCGGATTGAGGGATCGGATCGATTTTAGGATCAATCAGTTGTCAGGGGGGCAAAAACAACGAGTAGCGATCGCTCGGGCATTAGCAGGAGAAGCAAATGTGATCTTAGCGGATGAGCCGACGGGTTCTTTAGATACCGTTAATAGTCATGAGATCATGGCGCTATTTACTAAGCTGAATCATCTAGGAAAAACAGTGGTTTTGATTACCCACGAACAAGAAGTCGCGGACTATGCAAAGCGGCAAATCGTCATTAAAGATGGTGAAGTTGTTGAGGAGGGCACAAGATGACCGAAAATATTCGCTTAGCCATTCAAGCAATCTACCAGCATCGTTTGCGTTCCTTGTTGACGATGCTAGGAATCATTGTCGGGATTGCCTCCATCATTTCCATTGTGAGTATCATCAACGGAAATACTGAGAACATGAAAAAGCAGCTGATTGGTGGTGATACTAACTCGATGCGGATCGAATATGACGCCAGAAGTGCTTTTTTAGCGGGCGAAAGCGGCAGAAATGATCGTTTGCCTGATTACGCCCCGCAACTATCAGAAGGAGAGCTGCAAAAGTTGCTGACCATTGATCACGCCAAGAACGTTAGCTTGTTCTATGAAGCCAATCTGACAGTTTTCCATAGAGACCAGCAAACCGATACGACAGTGCTAGGCATGGATGGCGGGTTCTTTGAAATTTTGCCCCATACGATCCTTGCTGGCAGAGCAATGACTGAAACCGAATTGCGGACACAAAAACAAGTTGCGGTGATTACGAAAGATTTGGCGGAAATTTTTTTCTCGTATCGTGATCCTATCAATCAACTGATTGAAATCAATGGGACACCCTTTCGCATCGTTGGCGTAGCTGTTTCTGACACGGAGCAACTGTCAGGGAAATATGTCTTCATCCCTCGAGGCAGCCAAAGTTTCGTCGAAGGAAAGCTCAACCAAAGGCCAACAGTGCTGTTTCAGGCAACGAATGCGGACGTCTTAGAATCAGCAGTCGTTCAAGCCAGCCATGAATTGACCAAGAGTATTCCGCCTTCAGATTTTGTTTTTTCCATCCGCAACTATGATGAAGTGCAGAAAATGACCGATGATATCAATCGATCGAATATGATTTTACTGGGGGGAATTGCTAGCATTTCCTTACTCGTCGGTGGGATCGGAGTAATGAATACGATGCTGGTCAGTGTGACAGAGCGTACCAGAGAGATTGGTTTGAAGAAAGCATTGGGTGCCAAACGTAAAGTGATTTTGCAGCAATTTTTGACAGAAGCAATCGTTTTATCGGTGATCGGGGGGCTGATTGGCATCATCGTCGGTCTGTTGATCAGTCTGATCGCCTTGCGTCTGTTAGAGTATCCGATGACGATCTCATTGTTATCCATTTTGATCAGTGTGTCATTTTCAATGCTGATCGGTACGATTTTTGGTTACTTACCCGCTTATAAAGCGTCGAAATTAAAACCGATCGAAGCATTACGCTATGAATAAAAGGAAGGTGTTTTTTATGAAAAAAAGTCAAACAGCGATTATCTTGTTTGTGGCATTACTTAGTGGTTGTGGTGTTGCTGCGAATGACCCACAGACAAACAACGACAACGTACCCATCAACAACCAAATCAATACGCCGCAAACGCAAACACAATCGAGTCAAAGTGGAGACGAGACCCAAAATAATGACGATCAAACCGATCAGACAAAAGCGCAACAAGTGACTCAGACTGATGCAGAGCGAGCGAATGAGGAATTGGCACAAGCAGATGAAACGGGCACACTCATTCTTATTGATGGTGATCGTTTTGAGATGGAGTTGACGAACATTTCTCAAGGAACAGGGGAAGACGGCGAAGTCTTTGATATGGCGATCGCATCTGAGGAAAGATTATCCTTTACGATTACTAGCGAGACTGAGATAAAAGTAATTCTATATGATGCACAATCGCATAATTCTCGAATCGTGGAGGGGTCTCGTGCGGATCTGCATCTTGAACGATCGGTAAGTCTTTATGGGCAGCGAGTAGGGGACACCTTTATTGCCACGAAAGTCCTCGTCTTACAAATCAATTAATCGTTATGCTTAAAAGACAACGAAAACAATATTCGCCTGACAGATCACAAGATGATTTGTCAGGCGAATGATTATTTGCGGGTCAATTTTACCACTACTTCGCAGCGGGCGGTTTGTGGAAACATATCTACTGATTGCAGATATTTTACGTGAAACACTTTGGCTAATTGGACCAAGTCTCTTGCTAAAGTAGAAACATTACAAGATATATAGACCATCTTCTTCGGTGGCTGTTTCAGCAAAGCTTTCAATAATCGTTCATCCAAGCCTGTCCTTGGCGGATCAACAATGATGCTATCAGGTTTGAAGCCTTCATTGAACCATTTTGGTAAGAGCTCCTCAGCAGTCCCCGTTTCATAATGGGTATTTTGGGCACCAATGCGGCGTGCATTTTCTTGGGCATTTTCAATTGCTTGAGGAATAATGTCCATGCCGCGGACTTCTTTGGCATATGGAGCCACGCTCAACCCAATCGTTCCCACACCGCAATAGGCATCAACGACTGTTTCATTTTTGCTCAAGTCAAGGGCTTTTAACCCTTCTTGATACAAGACGCTGGTTTGCTGCGGATTCAGCTGGAAGAATGCGCGGGCGGACAAGTCGAAGGTCAGTTCATTCAACCGTTCTTCGATTGCTTCTTTGCCCCAAAGATGAATCGTTTCCTCTCCCATGACGACTGATGTTTTTTTGTTTTGCACATTTTGCATGATGGAAACGACTTGCGGCAAGCGCTGATTGATTTCGCGAATCAGCGCATTTTTTTGTGGCAGTTTGACAGAATTGGTAATGAAAACGACTTGAACTTCGCCAGTCGCGATCCCGATCCGAACCATCAATGTTCGTAGAATGCCGCTGTTTTTGCGTTCATCGTAAATGGGAATCTGGTATTTATTCAACAACTGGACGATGCCGTTGATCACTTTTTGCGTATCTTGTTCTTGTACGAGGCAATCATCAATGGCGACTAAGCGATGGGATTCCATTTCGTATAAACCCGCTTCGATACGTTTGGTTTGACTGTTGTAACGCAATTGAAATTGCGCTTTGTTGCGGTAATGCCAAGGAACATCCATGCCTAAAGTATCCCTTAGTTCAAACTGTTGGTAGTCTTTTGGCTTAAATTTTTCAAGTGCTTGTTTCAATAGGTCTTTTTTGAAGTCTAATTGTTTGTCGTAGACTAAGTGCTGCAATTGGCAGCCGCCGCAACGGTCGTAAAACTTGCAGGGTGGTTGGATGCGATCGCTGCTTGGCTTGATGATTTTGGTCATCTTGGCTTCAGCAAAGCGGGGAGATGCTTTGGTGACTTCGGCAATGACCTGTTCCCCCGGTAGAACACGGGGAACAAAGATGATCAACTTTTTGTAATACCCAATGCCTTCTCCGTTGATCCCCAAGCGTTTGATCGTTAGTTGTAGTTTTTGTCCAAGCTGGACTTGTGTATTTGTCATGTGAACTCCTTAAATAAAATAGTCAGTTCATTTTACCACATTTTTTCAGCTTGATTAGAAGGAATTTCATTGTAGTTGTGGTAAAATAGAATGTACGTTCGCGAGGTGAAGAAGATGAATACAATTATTCGTATCAATAAAGGAAAAGGACCCTTTTATGAAGTGGCGACATCAGAAGGTGAAACGCTGCGGGTCTCAGAAGATCTTTTGGTCCGTTTTCGGCTATTAAAAGGCAAGGAACTGAGTGAAGAAGAATTAAAAGAAATCAAAAAAAGTGCAGGATTTGATTTAGGATTGCAGCAAGCCATGAACTATATCAGCTATCAGCTGCGTTCTGAAATGGAAGTCCGTACCTATTTGAAAGACAAAGAAATCGAAAAACAAGACCGAGACTTAGTTGTTGAACGTCTAAAAGAGCTGAATTTGATCGATGACAAAAACTATGGAGAGAGCTACATTCGCACCCAAGTCCGTATGAGTGATAAAGGACCCGTGGTCATCAGCCAGCAATTGAGAAAAAAAGGCTTGAAAGATCCCGTGATTCAAGAAGTACTGCCTTTGTATACCGAGGAAATGCAGTTTGAAGTCGGTTATCATACGGCTGAAAAAGCGATGCGTCGTTTTCACAATAAAAGCCATAAAGAAATGATCCAAAAGATAAAAATGCATTTGATGCAAAAAGGTTTTCATCAAGGAGTCATTCAAATGATTTTGGATGAATTACCGATGGAAAAAGATGAAGACCAAGAAAATGAAGCGCTCCAAAGGGAAGGTGCTCGCCTTATGCGGCGGCATCAACGTTTGCCCTTGATGAAACGAAAAATGAAAATCAAGCAAGGCCTTTATCAAAAAGGGTTTGCCATCGATGATATACAACGATTCTTAGATGAGGAAGTAATGGATGAGTAAGCAATGGGAAACTTGGGATGAAGAAAAAATCAAGACGTTCCAAGAAACATTTTTAACTTGGTATCATAAAGAAAAACGCAATCTGCCTTGGCGGGCGACCAACGATCCGTATGCAATCTGGATCTCAGAGATCATGCTTCAACAAACACGAGTGGAAACAGTGATTGGCTATTTCTATCGTTTTATGGAACAATTCCCGACGATTCAAGACTTGGCGGCAGCCGAAGAACAAAAGCTTTTAAAGGTTTGGGAAGGTTTAGGTTATTACTCTCGTGCCCGTAACCTTAAGGCTGCCGCCCAGCAAATCGTTGCCGAATTCGACGGAGAAATGCCCCAATCAATTGAAGAGATTCGCTCATTAAAAGGAATTGGTCCCTACACAGCTGGAGCCATTGGCAGTATTGCTTTTGGCTTGCCAGAACCGGCAATCGATGGAAATGTGATGCGGGTCGTCAGTCGGTTATTTTGTATCGAAGCAGATATTGCGAAAGCCAGCAGCCGAAGACCATTTGACGAGGCGATGAGAACGATCATTTCCCCCGATGAACCTGGTGAGTTTAATCAAGCCTTGATGGATCTTGGCTCACGAATCTGTACACCCACTACACCGAAATGTGAAGAGTGTCCCATCAGTCAGTATTGTCTTGCTTATGCGGAGAATCGACAAACAGACTTTCCAGTGAAATCGAAAAAAGCAAAGCCAAAAGATGTCTATTACATCGCAGGCGCCATCGAAGATCAAGGCTCGTTTTTACTCGTGCAGCGACCTGAAACAGGCTTATTGGCTTCTATGTGGCATTTTCCTTTGGTAGAAGTGACGAAAGAACAGTACGAGGCTCTGCAGCGAACATGGGCAAAAGAGGAGCAGCTGCAGTTGGATTTGATTGCCGAAGATGATGCCCTCGAGATTTTTCCTGATCTGCCTGTCGTTTGGCAAAAACGACATTTTGGCGAGATCACTCATATCTTTAGTCATTTGAAATGGCACGTCCTTTTATTTTACGGCAGAAAACGGGGAGAGCTCACGTTACAAGACAGCGAATGGGCAGCAAAAGAATCCTTTCAAAACTATGTTTTCCCAAAACCTCAGCAGAAATTGGTGGATCAATTAAAGAAATATCAGAAACTCGATAAAGATTTCTAGGCAAAGCTTTCTTTTA
>ERZ507044.571-NODE-571-length-10931-cov-11.8002_pt1 | contig 10931 bp, 16 predicted proteins | sample MGYA00512870_ERZ507044 | MGnify/ENA metagenome assembly ERZ507044
AACTGTTTAACGAACTGGGCCCGCGTTTCGCGAGCCGTGCCGGTGGTTACACTCGCATTCTGAAGTGTGGTTTCCGTGCAGGCGACAATGCGCCGATGGCATACATCGAGCTGGTTGATCGCTCTGAGTCGAAAGCAGAAGCTGCTGCAGAGTAATCTGTAGTAACGTAAAAAAACCCGCCTCGGCGGGTTTTTTTATATCCGCAGCACCCCCACTTATCTACAATATCTGTACTCTTTTTGTTCATCCCCTGGAGTCATTATGTGGTTACTGGACCAGTGGGCAGAGCGTCATATCATCGATGCACAAAGAAAAGGTGAGTTTGAAGATCTTCGCGGTGCTGGCCAACCGTTGGTGCTGGATGATGATTCACATGTGCCTGATGAGCTACGTGCCGGTTATCGCTTACTGAAGAACGCAGGCTGTCTCCCACCCGAACTGGAGCAGCGGAAAGAAGCCATCCAGTTGTTGGATCTGCTGAAAGGCCTGCGGCAGGATGATCCGCAGTATCAGGAAGTGAGTCGGCGTTTGTCACTGCTGGAACTGAAGCTGCGGCAGTCCGGTCTGAGCACGGAATTTTTACGCGCTGAGTATGCTGATAAGTTGCTGCATAAAATTAACGATAATTAATGGAGTGGACATGTATCGCATTGGTGAGTTAGCAAAGCTGGCGGAAGTGACCCCTGATACGATCCGCTACTATGAAAAGCAGCAGATGATGGAGCATGAGGTGCGCACTGAAGGCGGTTTCCGGTTATATACGGAAAAGGATCTTCAACGGCTTAAATTCATCCGCTATGCCCGACAGCTTGGCTTTACCCTTGAGTCGATCCGTGAATTGTTATCGATCCGTATCGATCCTGAACATCATACCTGTCAGGAATCCAAAGGGATCGTGCAGGACAGGCTGAAAGAAGTTGAAGCTCGTATTGCCGAACTGCAAAGCATGCAGCGTTCATTGCAGCGTTTGAACGATGCCTGCTGTGGCACTGCGCATAGCAGTGTGTACTGCTCAATTCTGGAAGCTCTTGAACAAGGAGCCAGTGGAGTGGCGTCGGGCTGTTGATTTATCAGACAGGTGGGACTACACTCCCGCCGTTAAACTACAAACTGGAGTTATTATGAGTCGTTATCAGCATACGAAAGGGCAGATAAAGGACAATGCCATTGAGGCATTATTACATGACCCGCTATTCAGACAGCGTGTTGAAAAGAATAAGAAAGGGAAAGGGAGTTATTTACGTAAAGGCAAACACGGTAACCGGGGTAACTGGGAGGCCAGTGGCAAGAAAGTGAATCACTTTTTTACCACTGGCCTTCTGCTTTCTGCGGTCTGTTAAGAACGATTATTCTGTTCTTTCAGCAGGTCGCGGATCTCAGTAAGCAAGACTTCTTCTTTCGTCGGTGCAGGTGCAGCCGCCGGCTCTTCTTTCTTACGATTGAGTTTGTTAATGAGCTTAATTGCCATGAAAATAGCAAAGGCGACAATCACAAAGTCGAAGATATTCTGAATAAACACGCCATAATGCATCACAACGGCCGGGATATCTCCCTGCGCATCACGCAATGTGACGGCAAACTGTTTAAAATCGATCCCACCAATTAACAAACCCAGCGGCGGCATAATGATATCGGCAACCAGTGACGATACAATTTTACCGAACGCCGCACCGATAATGACACCCACTGCCAAATCGACAACATTCCCGCGCATCGCGAATTCGCGAAACTCTTTAATAATGCTCATTATATTCTCCCTATGCAGCTGACGTTAATAAGTTTAACAAATGTTAAGGCATTTGCCATTTAAGTATTGAGATTAAGATTATGAATTAAGCCTTGATAAATCAGGGGATTAAAAAGGGTGCAAACAATGCACCCTTCAATGTTAAAGGAAGAAAGGACTTGGCTGGAATAAGCGTTCGACGTCGGTAATAAACTTTTTATCCGTCAGGAACATAATGACGTGATCGCCTTGTTCGATGCGTAAGTTGTCATTAGCAATCATCACATCGTTACCACGCACGACAGCACCAATAATCGTGCCTGGCGGCAGTTTGATTTCGTCGATGACTCGGCCGACAACGCGTGAGGTGCTTTCATCGCCGTGAGCGACAGCTTCAATCGCTTCTGCGACGCCACGGCGTAATGAAGAGACGCCAACAATGTCCGCTTTTCGCACATGGCTAAGGAGAGCCGAGATGGTTGCTTGCTGGGGAGAGATCGCGATATCGATCACGCTACCCTGAACAAGATCGACATAAGCGCGGCGTTGAATCAACACCATCACCTTTTTCGCCCCCATGCGCTTAGCCAACATCGCTGACATGATGTTAGCTTCATCGTCGTTGGTAACGGCAATAAACAGATCGACCTGATCGATATGCTCTTCGGCCAGCAATTCTTGATCAGAGGCGTCGCCAAAAAAGACGATCGTATTCTGAAGTTTTTCGGCCAGCTCGGCAGCGCGCTGTTGATCGCGTTCGATCAATTTCACGCTGTAATCTTTTTCCAGACGATGCGCCAGACCTGCCCCGATGTTACCGCCGCCAACCAGCATGATGCGTTTGTAAGGCTTTTCGAGGCGTTGCAGTTCGCTCATCACCGCACGAATGTGCTGGGAAGCGGCAATAAAGAAGACTTCGTCGCCCGCTTCGACAATGGTGGAGCCCTGTGGGCGGATCGGTCTGTCGTGACGGAAAATCGCCGCAACGCGGGTATCGATATGCGGCATATGCTCCCGCATCGTTGAGAGCGCATTCCCGATCAGTGGGCCACCGTAATAGGCTTTTACGACGGCAAGGCTCACTTTGCCTTCTGCGAAATTGACGACCTGTAATGCGCCTGGATATTCGATCAGGCGGTAAATGCTGTCGATGACCAGTTGTTCGGGCGCGATCAGGTGATCGATAGGTACGGCTTCTGAGTGGAACAGCTTGTCCGCATCACGGACATAATCGGGAGAGCGGATACGGGCGATTCGGTTCGGCGTATTAAACAGCGAATAAGCCACCTGGCAGGCAACCATGTTCGTTTCATCAGAACTGGTCACGGCAACCAGCATATCCGCATCATCCGCCCCGGCTTCACGCAGCACGCGTGGGTGCGAGCCGTGTCCCTGAACGACACGCAGATCGAACTTATCCTGCAGGCTGCGCAGGCGTTCACCGTTGGTATCCACTACGGTAATGTCGTTGTTCTCGCCGACCAGGTTCTCTGCCAGCGTTCCACCCACCTGTCCTGCGCCCAGAATGATTATTTTCATCAGTCGTGACCCGTTATCCCATCACTTTTTGATTAGCTTAGCGTAAAAGAAGCCATCACCGTCTTCTGCACCCGGCAGATTTTGAAGACCCGGCATTTCGGGTGTGCCTGTCTCGCTCAGCATGGCATCCGTCGTACGCTGTAAGAAGGCGTGAACCTGCTGACTGTTCTCTTCCGGCAAAACGGAACAGGTGGCATAGACCAGCGTGCCGCCGGATTTCAGATGCGGCCAGACGGCATCAAGAATTTCAGCCTGTAGCTTTGCCAGTTCGGTAATATCACGATCGCGGCGAAGCCATTTGATATCCGGGTGACGACGGATAACTCCGGTTGCAGAGCAGGGGGCATCTAACAGGATACGATCAAACTGCTGCTCGCCGCACCATTGTGCAGGGAAACGCCCATCACCCTGCTTAACCGCCGCTTTCATCCCAAGACGTTTCAGGTTGTCATAAACGCGGGAGAGTCGTTGTTCATCCACATCAACTGCCAGCACGTTTGCTTCGGGAGCCGCTTCGAGGATGTGGGTGGTTTTACCGCCTGGTGCTGCACACAGATCTAAAATGTGTTCGCCGTTTTGCGGAGCAAGGAAGGCCACGCACCCCTGAGCAGAGGCGTCCTGAACGGTGACCCATCCTTCATCGAACCCAGGAAGCGTATGGACCGGTGCTGCTGTTTCCAGACGGATGGCATTGGGATAGTCGGGATGAGTGAAACCTTTCATCCCGGCGTTTTCGAGCAATGCCAGCCAGCTGTCGCGCGTATGGTGTATGCGATTCACACGTAGCCACATCGGGGGGCGCTGATTGTTGGCATCAATAATCGCTTCCCATTGGGTGGGGTACGCCTTTTGCAGGCGTTTAAGTAGCCAGCCAGGGTGCAGAAAACGCGCGTCGCTGCTGGCGAATTCCGCGAGCAGTACTTTTTGTTGACGCTGGAACTGACGCAGAACACCGTTTATTAGCCCCTTAAGCTGCGGGCGCTTTATCGCTACGGCACCTTCGACCGTTTCCGCCAGCGCTGCATGTGGAGGAATTCGGGTATGCAGTAATTGATAGAATCCCACCATTATCAGGTAATGCACGGTGCGCTGTTTTCCCGTCATTGGGCGGGACATCAGTTTGTTGATCAACCAGTCGAGTTGCGACAGCGTACGCAGAACCCCAAAACAGAGTTCCTGTAGCAGCGCTTTGTCTTTATCGGAGACTTTTTGTTGTAGCGGCGGCAGGACATTGCTCAGTGAATGCCCTTGCTCGACGACCTGTTCAACGGCCTGCGCCGCCATACTGCGTAAGTTAAGTTTCTTATTCATAACCGCAAAAATAAAAAGGCCCGGTAACACCGGGCGTTATCAGAAGTGACCGTCAGACCAGACGGTTGCCAGGAATGAACCATTCCCGACGTGAATTCAGAAGATCCTGGGCGCTCATCGCTTTTTTCCCGGCGGGTTGCAATGAGAGCAGGTTCAGGACTCCATTGCCGGTCGCGACCTGAATGCCTTGTTTCGTGGCGTCAAGGATGGTTCCCGGTTCTGCCAGCGTCGGCGTCGCTATTACGGATGCCTGCCAGACTTTTACCGGCTGGCCGTCAATTTCCAGCCAGCTCATCGGCCAGGGATTGAATGCGCGAATGCAACGTTCCAGTTGTGTCGCAGAAAGCGACCAGTCGATGCGCGCTTCTTCTTTACTGAGCTTTTCTGCGTGAGTGACTAGCGATTCATCCTGCACTTGCGGATTTGCACGGCCCTCAGCTAACTGCTTCAGCGTTTCGATCAGCCCCTGCGGACCAAGATCCGCCAGCTTGTCGTACAGCGTGCCGCTGGTGTCTTTCGCGGTGATGGGGCAGGCGAGCTTATAGAGCATATCGCCCGTATCGAGACCCACGTCCATTTGCATAATGGTCACGCCCGTTTCGGCGTCCCCAGCCCAAAGAGAACGTTGAATGGGCGCCGCGCCGCGCCAGCGCGGCAGCAGCGAACCGTGGACGTTAATGCAGCCGAGACGCGGCATATCCAGCACGGCTTTCGGCAGAATCAGACCATACGCGACGACGACCATAACATCTGCATTCAGGTCAGAAACCAGGTGCTGGTTTTCCTGCGGGCGCAAGGAAACGGGTTGGAAAACCGGTATGCCTTTTACCTCTGCCAGCACTTTTACCGGGCTCGGCATCAGTTTTTTTCCCCGACCTGCCGGGCGATCGGGCTGGGTAAATACCCCGACGACGTGATGTTCAGAAGACAACAGCGCGTCAAGATGACGCGCTGCAAAGTCAGGTGTACCCGCAAAAATAATACGTAGTGAGTCTGACACGGTGATTCTTGTCCTTAAGCTCGTGCGTTCAGGCGGTCGAGTTTCTCAACTTTCTGACGAATACGTTGCTGCTTCAGCGGTGACAAATAATCGATAAACAGTTTACCGACCAGGTGATCCATCTCGTGCTGAATACAGATAGCCAGCAGGCCGTCGGCTTCCAGTTCAAACGGTTTACCCTCGCGATCGAGCGCGCGAACTTTCACTTTCTCAGCACGCGGCACTAAAGCACGCTGTTCCGGAATAGACAGACAACCTTCTTCAATACCGGTCTCGCCTTCTTTTTCCAGCAGTTCCGGGTTAATTAACACCAGGCGTTCGTCACGATTTTCCGACACGTCAATGACGATAATCCGCTGATGAATATCAACCTGCGTTGCTGCGAGGCCAATACCTTCTTCCGCGTACATCGTCTCAAACATATCATCGACGATACGCTGAATTTCTGCATTCACTTCTTCTACCGGCTTTGCGACTTTGCGAAGGCGCTCGTCCGGAATATGTAACACTTGCAAAACTGACATAGTTATCCAGAGTTGTGTTCAGGAGTTGGAAAGATTATTACCTCTATTCTAGACAAATCCCCCTCTGATTGACAGCATCAGTGACCAATCGCAAAGATTGCTAAGACTGCTTGTGGCAGGGGGATAAGGATGACCCGTACCGAAATTTGGCTACGTTTAATGGCTGTGAATGAGTTGTTCGGCGATGAGATGGTGCGCGTCGCTCACGGACTGATATCACAGCCGGCTATTGATATCGCCGCATTGCGGCGTGCCGGCCTTTCCCCTTCCCAGGCAACGCGCTTTTTGACCTTTCCGGAAAAAGAACTGGAAAGAACCCTTCGCTGGCTTGAGTTGCCGCACCATCACTTATTACTGGCAGACAGTGAAGATTATCCTGCACAGCTTCGCGCCATTGAAGATTATCCCGGTGCGGTTTTTGTCGTTGGCTCCCCGCGATGTCTCCATGATTTTCAACTCGCCGTCGTGGGAAGCCGAACGCCGTCCTGGTATGGCGAACGATGGGGGCAGATGTTTTGTGAGAAACTGGCCAGTTGGGATATCACCATTACCAGCGGTCTGGCGCGAGGTATTGATGGCATCGCCCATCGGGCGGCGATCCAGGCAAAGGGGAAAAGCATTGCCGTATTAGGCAACGGCCTGCAATCCGTCTATCCCCGCCGACATGCCGGGATGGCCGATGCGTTGCTGGAAACGGGAGGCGCGCTGGTGTCCGAATTTCCGTTAATGATGGCCCCTTTACCGCGCAACTTTCCCCGCCGGAACCGTATCATTAGCGGTCTGAGTAAAGGGGTTCTGGTGGTTGAGGCGGCATTACGCAGTGGCTCGTTGGTCACTGCGCGCTGTGCGTTAGAGCAAGGACGAGAGGTGTTCGCCATCCCTGGCCCCATCGGCAACCCCGGAAGCGAAGGGCCACACTGGCTGGTGAAGCAGGGTGCCACCCTTGTGACGGCCCCAGAGGAAATCATGGAAAATTTGCAGTACGGCTTGCATTGGCTGCCAGATGAGCCTGAAAAATCACTTTATTCATCAGATCAGGAAGGCGCAGCATTGCCATTTCCCGAGCTCCTGGCTAACGTAGGAGATGAGGTAACACCTGTTGACGTCGTCGCTGAACGTGCCGGCCAACCTGTGCCAGAGGTAGTTACTCAACTACTCGAACTGGAGTTAGCAGGATGGATCGCAGCTGTACCCGGCGGCTATGTCCGATTGAGGAGGGCATGCCATGTTCGACGTACTAATGTATTTGTTTGAGACATATATCCACAATGAAGCTGAATTACGTGTGGATCAGGACAAACTTGAACGGGATCTTACCGACGCCGGTTTTGATCGTGAAGACATCTACAACGCGCTCCTGTGGCTGGAAAAGCTTGCTGACTATCAGGAAGGTCTTGCCGAGCCGATGCAGCTCGCCTCCGATCCTCTCTCTGTGCGTATTTATACCCCAGAAGAGTGTGACCGACTGGATGCCAGTTGCCGGGGATTCCTGTTATTCCTTGAGCAGATTCAGGTGCTAAACCTCGAAACGCGAGAAATGGTGATTGAACGTGTGCTCGCGCTGGATACCGCAGAATTCGACCTGGAAGACCTGAAGTGGGTCATCCTGATGGTTTTGTTCAATATTCCAGGTTGTGAAAATGCATATCAGCAAATGGAAGAATTACTCTTTGAAGTGAATGAAGGTATGCTGCATTAATCAACCTTAATTCAGCATGAGTTGTTATGGCTAAATCAGCACTGTTTTCGGTGCGTAAAAATGAGCCCTGTCCACAGTGCGGGGCTGAACTGGTGATTCGCTCCGGGAAACACGGTCCGTTTCTTGGTTGCTCGCACTATCCGGAATGTGACTATATCCGTCCGTTGAAATCCTCAGCGGACGGACATATCGTCAAAGTTCTGGAGGGGAAACATTGCCCTGACTGCGGCAGCGAACTGGTGTTGCGCCAGGGGCGTTTTGGTATGTTTATCGGCTGCAGCAACTATCCAGAATGTGAGCATACCGAGCTCATTGATAAACCCGATGAAACCGCTATTACCTGCCCTCAATGCCAGACGGGCCATCTGGTCCAGCGGCGTTCCCGTTATGGCAAAACCTTCCACTCCTGCGATCGCTATCCGGAGTGCCAGTTTGTCATTAACTTCAAACCGATAGCCGGAGAGTGTCCTGAGTGCCACTATCCGCTACTCATCGAAAAGAAAACCGCGCAGGGTGTGAAGCACTTTTGCGCCAGTAAACAATGTGGAAAGCCGGTTTCGGCGGAACAAACAAGTGAATAATAACCTGCCAACAGACCCTATCGCTGACGCAATAGAGGTACTGAATAAAGAGAATGTCATCGCCTATCCAACAGAAGCCGTCTTTGGCGTCGGGTGCGATCCCGATAGCGAAGTGGCCGTAAATCGTCTGTTGGCCTTGAAACAGCGTCCGGTGGATAAAGGGTTAATTTTGATCGCCGCCAGTTTTGAGCAGCTCAAGCCGTATATTGACGACAGTATGTTGACCGATGCCCAGCGTGATGCCGTGTTTGCTCGTTGGCCTGGTCCGGTGACCTTTGTTTTCCCTGCGCCAGCGACGACGCCTCGTTGGTTGACGGGGCGCTTTGATTCATTGGCGGTGCGCGTGACGGATCATCCGCTGGTGGTCGCCTTGTGCCAGGCTTATGGCAAACCGTTGGTTTCAACCAGCGCCAACCTGAGTGGATTACCCCCTTGCCGTACGGTTGAGGAAGTTCGCACACAGTTTGGTACAGACTTCCCGGTGGTGTCAGGAGAAACCGGAGGTCGATTGAATCCTTCGGAAATCCGTGATGCCCTGACGGGCGAGTTGTTTCGACAGGGGTAAGATGATGGAAACCTATGCTGTTTTTGGTAATCCAATCGCGCACAGCAAATCGCCGTTTATTCATCAGCAATTTGCGCAGCAGCTGCAGATTGCGCATCCGTATGGCCGTGTGCTGGCGCCTGTTAATGATTTCATCAACACACTGAACGCGTTCTTTGCCGACGGCGGTAAAGGAGTGAACGTCACAGTGCCATTTAAAGAAGAAGCATTTGCCCGCGCCGATGAACTCACCGAGCGTGCAGCCCTGGCCGGTGCGGTGAATACGATCAAGCGGCTCGAAGATGGTCGGTTGCTGGGTGACAACACCGACGGCATCGGTCTGCTAAGTGACCTCGAACGTCTGTCATTTATCCAGCCGGGGCAACGTATCCTGCTGATTGGCGCGGGTGGCGCTTCGCGTGGTGTATTGTTACCGCTGCTTTCTCTGGATTGTGGGGTGACGATTGTTAACCGGACGGCATCCCGTGCGGAAGAACTGGCACAGGTTTTTGCACATACAGGTAGCGTGCAGGCGCTGGGTATGGATGAGCTGGAAGGACATGAGTTTGATCTGATCATTAATGCCACCTCCAGCGGCATCAGCGGTGAGATCCCGGCGATCCCGGCATCGCTCATTCGTTCGTCCGTATGTTGTTATGACATGTTCTACCAAAAGGGCAATACGCCGTTTCTCTCCTGGTGTGAACGCCAGGGCGCGAAACGTTATGCCGATGGCCTGGGGATGCTGGTGGGACAAGCAGCTCATGCCGTTCTGCTCTGGCACGGCGTGTTGCCGGAAATTGAGCCAGTGATTGCGCGTCTCAAGCAGGAGTTATCCGCATGAATCAGGCCATCCAGTTTCCAGACCGGGAAGAGTGGGACGCGCAGAAAAAAGCGGTTTGCTTTCCCGCGCTGGTTAATGGCATGCAGTTAATGTGCGCTATTAAGGGAGAAACGCTGGCGAATCGCTTTGGTGGTGAAACGACGGAACAATGGTTAGCTCACTTTTGCGAACATCGCTGGGATCTGGAAGAAGAAGCGGAAGCATTGATCCAGTCCCAGCAAGAAGACGATCATGGCTGGGTTTGGTTACCCTGAGCGAGATACTCGTCTTTCCATTTCACATAATTTCTGGCGGAGTATTGCAGACCCGCTTTCTCCTCCTCTGTTAGCGGCCGGATCTGTTTGACCGGGCTCCCCAAATAGAGATAGCCGCTCTCCAGGCGTTTGTTTTGCGGTACCAGGCTTCCCGCCCCAATCATTACGTCGTCTTCAATCACCGCGCCATCCAGCAGAATCGATCCCATACCGACCAGGACCCGGTTGCCAATGATGCAGCCGTGCAACATCACTTTATGCCCGACCGTCACATCTTCTCCTACAATGAGCGGGTTGCCATCCGGGTTGGAGGCGGATTTGTGCGTGACATGCAACACGCTGCCATCCTGAATATTCGTACGCGCCCCGATCGCAACGTAATTTACATCGCCACGGATCGCGACAAGCGGCCAGATCCCCACATCGTCTGCCAGGCGAACGTCGCCAATGATCACACTGCTGCTGTCGAGCATCACCCGTTGGCCAATCTGTGGGAAAAGATCCTTATAAGGACGTAATACGTCAGACATGTTTACCTCAAGGAAAGAGAACAGTAATGATGACTTTGGTTGCATTTCTGGCCTTGCGCAAGTGCTTTAGCTATCAAAAATTCGCCAAATTGCGCATGAATGGAGCGAAAGGGATGAAAAAGCAGCGAACGGAAAAAAAGATCTAAAAAAGGCTTGTGCAAAAAAATGGGATCCCTATAATGCGCCTCCGTTGAGACGACAAAGTGGAACGCTTCACAAGATGGTCGTCACAGCGAAGAGAAAAATCCTGAAAATCAGGGTTGACTCTGAAAGAGGAAAGCGTAATATACGCCACCTCGCGACAGAGCGCTAAAGCGCGTCGCAACTGCTCTTTAACAATTTATCAGACAATCTGTGTGGGCACTCAGAGTGACATGGA
>ERZ507044.576-NODE-576-length-10759-cov-8.73412_pt1 | contig 10759 bp, 9 predicted proteins | sample MGYA00512870_ERZ507044 | MGnify/ENA metagenome assembly ERZ507044
AACCGGAACTCCTTTCCCCGGCGGGAACGCTGAAAAATATGCGTTACGCTTTCGCCTATGGCGCAGATGCCGTCTATGCGGGCCAGCCGCGCTACTCGCTGCGCGTGCGCAATAACGAATTCAACCACGAGAATCTGCAGCGCGGCATTAATGAAGCCCATGAGCTGGGGAAAAAATTCTACGTGGTGGTCAACATCGCCCCGCACAATGCGAAGCTGAAAACCTTTATCCGCGATTTGAAGCCAGTGGTGGAAATGGGTCCGGATGCCCTGATCATGTCCGATCCGGGTCTTATCATGCTGGTACGTGAGAATTTCCCGGAAATGCCGATTCACCTCTCGGTCCAGGCCAACGCCGTGAACTGGGCGACGGTAAAATTCTGGCAATCGATGGGGCTGACCCGTGTGATTCTGTCGCGCGAACTGTCGCTGGAAGAGATTGAAGAGATCCGCAACCAGGTACCGGAGATGGAGATTGAGATCTTCGTTCACGGCGCACTGTGCATGGCCTATTCTGGTCGCTGCCTGCTTTCCGGTTACATCAATAAGCGCGACCCGAACCAGGGCACCTGTACCAACGCCTGCCGCTGGGAATATAACGTACAGGAAGGCAAAGATGATGTGGTCGGTAATATCGTCCACAAATACGAGCCGATCCCGGTACAAAACGTGGAGCCGACGCTGGGTATCGGCGCGCCAACCGATAAAGTGTTTATGATTGAAGAGGCCCAGCGCCCGGGCGAATACATGACCGCGTTCGAAGACGAGCACGGCACTTACATCATGAACTCGAAAGATCTGCGTGCCATCGCCCACGTTGAGCGCCTGACGCAGATGGGCGTGCACTCGCTGAAAATTGAAGGCCGTACCAAATCTTTCTACTACTGCGCGCGTACCGCACAGGTTTATCGTAAAGCGATTGACGACGCCGCTGCCGGTAAGCCGTTTGATCCGCAGTTGTTGGAAACGCTGGAAGGTCTGGCGCACCGTGGTTACACCGAAGGTTTTCTGCGTCGCCACACCCATGACGATTATCAGAACTACGAATACGGTTACTCGGTATCCGAGCGTCAGCAGTTCGTGGGTGAGTTTACCGGTGAGCGCAATGGCGACCTCGCGGCCGTGGCAGTGAAAAATAAATTCTCCGTCGGCGACAGCCTGGAACTGATGACCCCACAGGGCAACGTGAACTTCACGTTAGCGCAGATGGAAAACGCCAAAGGCGAGCCAATGCCAGTGGCGCCGGGGGACGGTTATACCGTATGGATCCCTGTTCCACAGGATCTGATGCTGGATTATGCACTGTTAATGCGCAATTTTTCCGGCGAATCGACGCGAAATCCGCACGCTAAATAGTTAATCAGGGTTATTTTTTCACGCCAGGAGGAATCTTAGAAACCGATCACATACCGCTTCGTTCATTAAGGGTATTATCCGTTTCGCTGAAAAACATAACCCATAAATGCTAGCTGTACCAGGAACCACCTCCTTAGCCTGCGTAATCTCCCTTACGCAGGCTTATTTTTTTGCGGCCTGAATCGTATATTGTGTGCGTATTTTAAGCCTGTTCTGACCTCCCCTTTTCGTTTCTGCTATACACTTTCTTCATAGATTCCAAAAACAAACAGGCAAAAAAGGAATGGATCATTTTCCCTCCAGCGTATTGATTCTGAATGGTAAAAGTGCTGATAACCCCGTTCTGCGGGACGCCATTGGGCTGCTCCGTGACGAAGGAGTAGAGATTCACGTTCGCGTTACCTGGGAAAAAGGCGATGCGCAGCGCTATGTCGAAGAGGCTCGTCGTCTGGGCGTTGAAACGGTGATCGCCGGCGGCGGTGACGGCACGATTAACGAAGTATCGACGGCGCTGATCCAGTGTGAGGGGGCCGATATTCCCGCACTGGGCATTCTGCCACTGGGCACCGCCAATGACTTTGCCACCAGCGTCGGGATCCCCGAGGAGTTAGATAAGGCGCTGAAGCTGGCGATTGTCGGTAACGCCATTGAGATTGATATGGCGCAAGTCAACGATAAAACCTGTTTTATCAATATGGCAACCGGTGGTTTTGGTACGCGCATCACTACCGAGACGCCGGAAAAACTGAAAGCGGCGCTGGGCGGCGTGTCATACATCATTCACGGCCTGATGCGCATGGATACGCTAAAACCGGACCGTTGCGAAATCCGTGGTGAGAACTTCCACTGGCAGGGTGATGCGCTGGTGATTGGGATTGGTAATGGGCGTCAGGCTGGCGGCGGTCAGCAGTTGTGTCCGAATGCGTTGATCAACGACGGTTTGCTGCAACTGCGGATTTTCACCGGGGAAGAGATCCTGCCCGCGCTATTTTCCACCCTGAAACCACAGGAGGAAAACCCCAATATCATCGACGGCGCTTCAGCCTGGTTTGATATCCGGGCACCGCATGACATTACCTTTAATCTTGATGGCGAACCGCTGAGCGGACAGGAATTTCATATCGAAATCCTGCCCGCTGCATTGCGGTGTCGACTGCCGCCAGATTGCCCGCTACTGCGTTAAGCAATCGTCACTTTGTTATCGAGATAGACATCCTGCACGGCGTTGATCAATTTCACGCCGTCAGCCATCGATTTTTTGAAAGCTTTACGACCCAGAATCAACCCCATCCCGCCTGCACGTTTGTTGATTACCGCCGTACGTACCGCGTCGCTCAGGTCAGTTTCGCCGCCTGCCGCGCCGCCGGAGTTAATCAACCCGGCACGCCCCATGTAGCAGTTTGCCAGTTGATAGCGCACCAGATCGATCGGGTTCTCTGTGGTCAGTTTGCTGTAGACGCGATCGTCGGTGTAGCCATAATTCACGGCTTTGTATCCGCCGTTATTTTCCGCCATTTTCTGTTTGACGATATCCGCACCAATGGTTGCCGCCAGATGGTTCGCCTGCCCGGTTAAGTCGGCGGAGACGTGGTAATCGACGCCCTCTTTTTTGAACGCGGCATTTCGCAGATAGGCCCACAGTACGGTGACCATACCCAGCTCATGCGCCCGTTCAAAGGCGGCGGAAATCTCTTCAATCTGCCGACGTGACTCTTCTGAACCAAAGTAGATGGTTGCGCCTACGGCCACCGCCCCCAGATTGAACGCTTGCTCTACGCTGGCATACAGCGTCTGGTCGTAGGTATTCGGATAGCTGAGGGTTTCGTTATGGTTGAGTTTCACCAGAAACGGAATGCGATGCGCGTAACGACGCGAGACGGAAGCCAGTACGCCATAGGTTGAGGCCACACAGTTACATCCGGCTTCGATCGCCAGTTCAACGATGTTTTTCGGGTCGAAATAGAGCGGGTTGGCGGCAAACGACGCCCCTGCCGAGTGTTCCACTCCCTGATCGACCGGTAAAATGGACAGGTAACCCGTTCCCCCCAGACGCCCGGTGTTATACAACGTCTGCATGTTACGCAGTACCGCAGGCGGATGGTTGTTGTCCACCATCACGCGGTCGACGTAATCATGTCCGGGCAGATAGAGTTGGTCTGAGGGTATGGTCATGCAACGATGCTGTAAGAGGCTGTCGGCGTCTTTGCCAAGCAACTGCGCAATATCAGTCATAGTTATGCTCCCGTAAGTTCCGAATGCGTCGGAATGTGGATTGTCCTGACCCGCGTTTTGCGGGCAGCGATAAGTCTGGTACCGACTGACCATTTTTTCCATCTTTCGGGGATTTTTCAGCGCTATCTGCTGGCACGATTCACTGACGATAAAGTGTTAAGACGGTCAAGGTTTCACCTCAAAGGTATTTAAAAGGTATTATTAAGTGGTACTGTCATGACGTATCTTACCTGTCATGAAGGATTTAAAGATGAAAACTACAGTGAAACTGTCGTTCATGATGTTCGTTGAATGGTTTATCTGGGGAGCCTGGTTTGTTCCGCTCTGGCTCTGGTTGAGTAAAAGTGGTTTTACCGCCGGTGAGATTGGCTGGTCTTATGCCTGTACGGCGATCGCCGCAATTCTGTCGCCGATCCTCGTGGGCTCGCTGACCGACCGTTTCTTCTCGGCGCAAAAAGTGCTGGCAGTACTGATGTTCGCCGGTGCGGTACTGATGTATTTTGCCGCTCAGCAGACGACGTTCGGTGGATTCTTCCCGCTGCTGCTGGCCTATTCGCTCACCTATATGCCAACCATTGCGCTGACCAACAGCATCGCGTTTGCTAACGTGCCGGACGTGGAGCGTGACTTCCCGCGCATCCGCGTAATGGGCACCATCGGCTGGATTGCCTCTGGTCTCGCCTGTGGATTCCTGCCACAGATGCTGGGCTATAATGACATCTCGCCAACCAACATCCCGCTGCTGGTGACGGCGGCCAGCTCTGCGCTGCTGGGTGTGTTTGCCTTCTTTCTGCCGGATACCCCGCCGAAAAGCACCGGCAAGATGGACGTCAAAGTCATGCTGGGCCTGGATGCGCTGATCCTGCTGCGTGATAAAAACTTCCTCGTCTTTTTCTTCTGCTCGTTCCTGTTCGCGATGCCACTGGCGTTCTATTACATCTTCGCCAATGGGTATCTGACCGAAGTGGGGATGAAAAACGCCACCGGCTGGATGACCCTCGGTCAGTTCTCCGAAATCTTCTTTATGCTGGCGCTGCCTTTCTTTACGAAACGCTTTGGTATTAAGAAGGTATTGCTACTTGGTCTTATCACCGCGGCGATCCGCTACGGCTTTTTCATCTACGGCAGCGCAGACGAATATTTCACCTATGCCCTCCTGTTCCTCGGTATTTTGCTGCACGGCGTGAGCTATGACTTCTATTACGTGACGGCGTACATCTACGTCGATAAAAAAGCGCCAGTGCATATGCGTACCGCCGCACAGGGGTTGATTACGCTCTGCTGTCAGGGCTTCGGCAGCCTGCTGGGCTACCGCCTCGGCGGCGTGATGATGGAGAAAATGTTTGCTTATCCGGAGCCGGTCAATGGCCTGACCTTCAACTGGGCGGGCATGTGGACATTCGGGGCGGTGATGATCGCCGTGATAGCCGTACTATTCATGATTTTCTTTCGCGAATCGGACAAAGAAATTACCGCTATTGAAGTTCGCGAGACTGCGTTGACACAAGGGGAAGTAAAATGAAAGCAGAACGTATTCTCGGTGCTCTTTATGGGCAGGCGTTAGGGGATGCGATGGGTATGCCGTCAGAACTGTGGCCAAGAACCCGCGTCAAAGCACACTTTGGCTGGATTGACCGCTTTCTGCCGGGCCCAAAAGAAAATAATGCGGCCTGTTATTTTGGCCGCGCAGAATTTACCGACGATACCTCAATGGCGCTCTGTCTGGCGGATGCTCTGCTGGAACGCGACGGCGAGATCGACCCGGACCTGATTGGACGGAACATTCTCGACTGGGCGTTGCGCTTTGACGCCTTCAATAAAAACGTTCTCGGGCCGACGTCGAAAATCGCCCTGAACGCGATTCGCGACGGGAAACCGGTAGCAGAACTGGAGAATAACGGCGTCACCAACGGCGCGGCCATGCGCGTATCGCCATTGGGATGCCTGCTGCCCGCCCGCGATCTGGATGCGTTTATTGAGGATATCGCGCTGGCCTCCAGCCCGACGCACAAATCCGATCTGGCTATCGCCGGTGCGGTGGTGGTGGCATGGGCGATTTCACGGGCGATTGAGGGTGATTCCTGGGCCGCAATTGTTGACTCGCTTCCCGCCATCGCCCTGCACGCCCAGCAAAAGCGCATTACTACGTTCAGCGCATCGCTTTGTGCGCGTCTGGAGATGGCGCTGAAAATTGTGCGTAATGCTGACGGAGCCGAAGCGGCCAGCGAACAGTTGTATCAGGTGATTGGCGCCGGAACCAGCACGATCGAATCGGTGGCCTGCGCCATCGCGATGGTCGAACTGGCGCAAACGGATCCCAATCGCTGCGCCATTTTGTGTGCCAACCTCGGCGGCGATACCGATACCATTGGAGCAATGGCAACGGCCATTTGCGGCGCGTTGCAGGGTATAGGTGCCATCAACCCGGTATGGAAACAAGAGCTGGATACGGTCAATCAGCTCGATTTCAACCGCTATGCGACGGCGCTTGCTCGTCTGCGCCAACGTCGGGAGGCGTCATGAACACTTCACGTTTAGCCGAACTGTTGCCGGGGTTAACGACCCGCCATCCGGTCACGGTTATCGGCGCGGCGGTCATCGATGTCATCGCTGATGCCTATGCCCTGCCCTGGCGCGGGTGTGACATTGAACTGAAACAGCAAGGCGTTAACGTCGGCGGCTGCGCGCTGAACATCGCCGTGGCGCTGAAACGGCTGGGTATTGATGCCGGTAACGCCCTGCCGCTGGGCCAGGGCGTATGGGCCGAGATCATTCGTAACCGGATGGCGAAAGAAGGGTTACACAGCCTCATCGAGACCACACAAGGTGACAACGGCTGGTGCCTTGCGCTGGTCGAACCGGATGGCGAGCGCACGTTTATGTCATTCAGCGGCGTGGAGAACCAGTGGAATACCGACTGGCTGGCCCAGCTCACCATCCCACCTGACAGCCTGATTTATCTTTCGGGCTATCAACTCTCCTCACCCTGCGGCGAGCTGTTGGTGCAGTGGCTGGAAGGGCTGGATCGCGTTATGCCGTTTATCGATTTTGGCCCGCGCATTGGCGATATTCCTGATGCACTGATGTCACGTATTCTGGCTTGTCGCCCTCTGGTGTCGCTCAATCGTCAGGAAGCCGAAATCGCGGCGGAGCGGTTTGGTCTCAGCCAGGATGTGGAAGACTTAGGTGCACAATGGGTGAAGCAATTTTCTGCGCCGTTAATCGTGCGCCATGACAAAGAAGGCGCCTGGTACTTCAGCGCGCAATCTTCCGGATGCGTACCCGCCTTCCCGACAACGGTCGTTGACACGATTGGCGCCGGTGACAGCCACGCGGGCGGCATGCTGGCCGGGCTGGCGTCGGGCTGGTCGCTGGCGGATGCCGTGCTGCTCGGCAACACCGTGGCATCGTGGGTGGTAGGACATCGCGGCGGTGACTGTGCGCCGTTTCGCGAGGCGTTACTCCTCGCACACAAAGACGTATAAATCGCTTCGGCAGTGGCTGATGCTGTACTCGATGGGCCGCTGCTGTTGGTCAAGCGCTACCTGTTTGATCACCAGCACCGGCACTTTGCTGTCCATCTGGATATGCGACTGGAATTCAGCATCCGGCATCTTTGCACTCACCCGTGAGCGCGTGCGCTGGGGATGGATATGCTGGCTGCGGAAATAGTCGTACAGCGATATGCCAATTTCATCGGCATCATGAATAAGATGCGCGGGCACCCACGACTCCTCGATAGAAACCGCGTCCTCATCAACGTAGCGGATGCGCTTAAGCAGAAACACATCGCTGCCGGCGGCAATCGCCAGCTGTTGCGCCACCTCTTCCGGACACTTAACCACCCGTTTGTTGACCCATAAGGTGTCCGGTTTTTTCCCGCGCAGCACCACCTGTTGAGAAAACCCACGCGCCTCTTTCAGCGAATATTCAAAGATGTTGTTGATCTGCGTGCCGTAGCCGCGAGCACGCGTCACCACGCCTTCTTCTTCCAGCGCCTGCATCGCTTTGCGCACCGTGATGCGCGAAACGCCCGTTAACTGACTGAGATCGCGTTCGCCAGGCAAAATGTTGCCATGCGCAATCACACCACTGCGCACGGCATTTTTCACCGTTTCGGCAAACTTGATATACAGCGGGGTATTATCCACCGCTGAAATACGTTCGTTCAGTTGCGCGATAAGTTGAGTATGCGCTTGTTCCATGAGTCTTTTTCCTGACAGCCAGTCTGCTGCCAGTATATACGCTACCAATACGCGTGGAAATGATGAACCGGCCCGATGCCGTGTCCAACCTCCAGTGTGTCAGCCTGCGCGAGCGCCGCCGACAGCCAGACTTTCGCCTCCTGCACCGCCCCGGCCCAGTCAGCATGTCGTGGACGCAGCGCGGCCAGCGCCGCAGAGAGCGTACATCCGGTGCCGTGCGTGTTTTTGGTCATCACCCGCGGTGCGGTAAAGCGCTGTTCACCGGTCGCTGTAAAGAGCCAGTCAGGACTTTGTTCATCGTCCAGATGACCGCCTTTCATCAACACTGCGCCACAGCCCATCGCCAGCAACGCCCGCCCCTGTTCCAGCATCTCTTGTTCTGTTCGTGCGTGCGGGCAATCCAGCAGCGCTGCCGCTTCGGGCAGATTGGGCGTAATGAGTGAAACCTGTGGCAACAGTCGCCTGCGCAATGTCTCAACGGCGGAAGTCGACAATAACGGATCGCCACTTTTCGCCAGCATGACTGTGTCGAGTACGACATTCTGCACCTGATGGCGTTCCAGTCGCTCCGCCACCGCCTCAACGATATCGGTTTCCGCCAGCATACCGATTTTGGTGGTATCGATGCGCACATCGCTGAACACCGAATCGAGCTGGGCGGCGACAAAATCCGGTTCAATGCGATACACCGACTGCACGCCGCGTGTATTCTGCGCCACCAGCGCGGTAATTACCGCACAGCCGTAAGCGCCGAGCGCCGAGAAGGTTTTCAGATCGGCCTGAATACCGGCGCCGCCGCTGGGATCGGTACCGGCAATGGTCAGTGCGTTAATCCGCTTCATGCTGCGACCTCCGCATCCAGGGTGTAGAGCGCATCGAGAAAGGCCGGAAGAAAACTGCCGGGTCCGTGACAGATTTTGCTGGCGTGCTGTCCTGCCAGTTTCATCCATCCGCAGGCGGACGCGATGTTTTCGATCCGGTTTCCGGGTAGCGCGCAGCTGGCGGCGACCACGGCAGAAAGCGCACAGCCAGTGCCCACGACTTTCGTCATCAGCGGATCGCCGCCGGTGACGCTCAGAGTGCGCTCGCCGTCGGTGATGTAATCCACTTCGCCGGTGACTACCACAACAGCGCCGGTGTGGCGTGCCAGAATCTGCGCCGCCGGCAGAGCCGTTGCAACCGGGTCGGTAGCATCCACTCCACGCCCCCCAGCGCTTTCACCGGCTAACGCCAGGATCTCAGAGGCGTTACCGCGAATGGCAGCCGGTGTTAAGGCAAGGAGTTCTAGGCAGAAACGGCGACGGTATTCAAGCGCGCCTACGGCAACCGGGTCCAGTGTCCATGGAGTTTTGGCGCTGTTTGCCTGCTCAACCGCCGCCCGCATTGCATGTGCACGCGGTTGTGTCAACGTGCCGACGTTGATGAGCAACGCGCTGGCAAGGGCTGCAAACTGGCGAGCTTCTTCGGGCTCAATCACCATCGCCGGAGAAGCCCCCAGCGCCAGTAGCGTATTGGCGGTAAAACTCTGCACGACGTCATTGGTCATACAATGTGTTAACGGAGAAAGGGTACGAAAATCTTGTAAGGTACGAACCGCATGTTCGCGGCTGTGCAGGTCAGGCTGCATGGTTACGCTCCTGCCCGCGCGAAGAAGGGACACGAGCAGTGTCTGACTTCCCTACGCTGGCATTATCCAGATCAGGTGGTACGGGTATTTCTCAGCCCTTCGTGAAAAGGGGCACCCCGAGTCATTAACGAAATTTTTCTGCGTGACGGTCAGGTCACTCGCGTGATGATACCCTCACTGCCCCGATTTGTAACCCTTTCGCTACTCTGCATTTACCTGTTCAGCCTGAACATCAATAGTGAAAGCCGCCACCCGCACGGCGGCAATATCCTCTTATACCGCGTCAACCATTGGTTGGGCATGAGCAACGGCTTGTTGTGCCTGCGCAATATCAGAAGCATCTGCGGAAAAGGACGTTAGCGGAATAAGCGCTAACAGATAATTTCTCATTTCGCCCACCCCAAAAACTGTCTCTGTTCGTTCAGCACGGCTAACCGTCCGTTGGTGTACACGACAAAATAGTGCAACCCTTGTTGATAGACTGTCGCTTTTTCCTCTTTCTCGATAACCGCATCATGAGCTCCATCAATATCAAGCCCGGTGCTCACCTTTTTAATTTCCATGCCTTCAAAGTGATATATGTTTTTTTTCTTTGCCGCCTGAGCGTGTTGCTTTACCGCTTCACGTGCATTCACATACGCGTTTTGCTCCGCGTTATTGATAATCATCTGTTGATTAGACTGTTCTACCTGATAGCAGACATCACGACTGACGCCTTTGGCTTCACAGCGCGCCAGGCGCTGCTCTTCCGACACACAGCCGGACAGAATACTGACAACCAAAAGCGAAAATACCGCCTTTTTTATAGTTAACTGTTTCATCACTGCCATCACCATCATTAATTAAAAAAATAATATCACCCTGCAAAAGCAGCGTGTTTTTATATCACTATTTAATGCGCAGAATATTTAGACCGCTTTCATATGTCAATATAATTTAGGGAAATTAAGATCAAATAACTTAGAGGATGCATGACACCAGGATAAATCCGAAGAAAATAGTTATTCGCCGTCTTCAAATTTGCAATTAATTAACGTAACAAATACAAAAGACTAATGTCATCAAAACGATGATTCTTAATAACTATTCAGCGTGTTTTCCATGATCTTTATCAATATTGACAATTCAGGAATAATCCATAGTTTTATTTCAATCTGTTTATATGTTGACATTAATTAATTGTTATAGCTAGGGAAGGTGCGAATAAGCGGGGAAATTCTTCTCGGCTGACTCAGTCATTTCATTTCTTCATGTTTGAGCCGATTTTTTCTCCCGTAAATGCCTTGAATCAGCCTATTTAGACCGTTTCTTCGCCATTTAAGGCGTTATCCCCAGTTTTT
>ERZ507044.577-NODE-577-length-10759-cov-7.63163_pt1 | contig 10759 bp, 9 predicted proteins | sample MGYA00512870_ERZ507044 | MGnify/ENA metagenome assembly ERZ507044
CATAAATTGGCATCAATTGTTTCGATGTTGCTTTTGTGAGTGGATACAAGCGTGTGCCTGATCCCCCTGCTAATATGATTCCTTTCATGAATACCTCCAAATTTTCAATTATTTTTTATTGCTTTAACTACAGTCATTAATGGATTACATTTCATCAAAATAGTCATGATCATATAAATTGTAAACCCAATTATGATTTGAACAAACGTAGTAGTAAAACTATTAAGCATAGTTTGAGTAAGAATTCTGGTTATACCAAGCATTAAAACAGATGCAAATATGCATTTTAGTATATATTTCTTTTGGAATGAAAATCTCGTTTCTTTAATAAAAGCATATACTCTCGTAACACTTACAAATAACTCAGCTAAAACAATAGCTAATATCGCTCCGTACACCCCTATTATCGGAATAAATATTAAATTTGTGATAATGCTAATTGCAGCACCGTTTAAAACCGCTATATTGTATACCTTGATTTTATTCATTGGGACCAAATATTGTCTACCGACTGCTAAACCTAATGGCATGATTATTGTAAGTGGAGATACCAATGGAATAGTTTTAATTATAAAGTCAAACTTTTCTCCGAAAAACCAGGGAACCATTTGGGGTACAATGAGAATAGTCCCAAACATCATAGGTATAGTGAAAAATAACTGTATATGTATCGATTTTGTAAGGACATTTAATAAGCTTTTTGAATCACCTTTTGCCACTAAATTACTAAACTTGGGCAGCAAGACTAAATCTATAGTTGTTACTAGTGTAACAAGTATACTGTTGAGTATTAATGTATTTGTGTAAAATCCAACATCTGTAGTAGTTGCTAACCATCCTAACAAAGTCTTGCTCATATTGGTGTACAATATTATCGCTATTTTAGGGATAAAGAATTGCATTGCTGGCCAAAAATGATAATACATGTGTTTAAGTTTAACTGTTTTAAATTCAATTTTTTTAATAATAAATAGCCACATGATTAGTTGAGTAAAAATTAGATTCATACCTTGAATAATAATGTAAGTAGTTATATCATCTGGGCCTTTTACAAAATATAAAATGGCTAAGAATGAGAACACTTGTGCACCTATACTGCTGAGACTAGACTTTTTAAAATCTTCAATCCCCATAAAAAACCAAGATATATCGAAAACAGCTGCTATTATTACAAGTGATTGCAAATAAAAATAGAGCCTATATTCAGAAAAAGAAACTATAGTAAAATATGCAAGTAAAGACAATACTGAAACAATAAAGCTCATCCAAAATATTTCCCAAAAACATTTTGACATTTTGACTCTATCATCCCTAACTCTTGCAATCTCTCTATTTCCATAGACCCCGATGCCTAAACCAGCGATTAATACAAAATACTGTGCTATTGAGTTTGTATAATTAAAAACACCTATTCCACTTGGTCCTAAAGCATTAGATACTATAGGAATTGTTATAAGCGGAAGAATTAATTTGGTAACTTGAAATATACTTTGATAAAAAAAATTAGAAAGTATTTTCCTCATGACTTCCCCTCAACTATTCTGTAATATATAAACCTTTTAATATGATATGAATAAAAGTTATTATATAAATTTATTTTTTTCTGGTAAAATTAACCATTCACCCAATGTCTTGTCCCAACATTCAGGAACAAATCCTTCTAAGCCACTTGCTGGGAAAAAAGTCAATTCGCCAAAATAAACTTTTCCATCAACTTCATATAAGTCAACTCTCACAAAAGGAATATTTTCTGATAATATTTCTGCTAAATTTATCATTTCATCAAGCTTCTCGGGTCTGAATATGTCTTTGGTGGAATTAGGGTGATGCTTACGGGACATATTTAAATGTTTCCAGTCTGTATCAAAAAAATCTTCAGTTAACCCTTCTTTTGTATACCTGTTTCTACACACTAAGACTATTTTTACTTCCCCATTAAAACAGAAAAATTTATAATCACTTAGATTATCACTAATAAACTCCTCTGCAATAATTTTAGGCACTACATTTTTATAAGGCCACTCACGACTCATATAAAAGAAATTACATCCAAAACTATCATCGATTTTTTTCTGAGCCTCATGAAAATTAAAATCCTTTTTATTTTTACAAATTATTACCCCTCCACTATCATGGGTACATTTTAAAACAAATTGGTTTGGCAAAGATCCAAAATCTATCAATTCAAAGTTACTCCAATAACCTAAAGTAGGTATAAGATATTCTTTTCCAATTTTTGCTCCAACAATTTCTTTTACTTTATATTTATCTACTAGAAAAGTATATTCTTTCCTCCTATCATAAAGCTTTAACCACTGAAGCTTTTCATTAAATGTTATTGGTTCTCTTAAATTTAGCTTTTTTCCCATGACTTTCTTATACTGAATCTTCAAAAATAAATAACTAGGTATTGATCTTTTCAATATGTTTCTAATATTCATTTATTTAATCCCCAAATTTGATTTATATGTTACTTTATTATAAAAATAATTATCAGTATATTTCGATTTATAAATTTATTTATAATATTTAATATACCAATCTATAAATTCACTTAATCCTCTCTCTATTGAAGTGTTAGGTTTAAAATTAATATCATTTTCTAAATCATGAGTATCCGCATAAGTATCTTTTACGTCCCCAGCTTGCATCTCTTCAAAATTTATTCTTGCTTTTGTGCTTAATTTATTTTCAATAGTGTTTATAAAATCCATTAAGTTTACTGGCTCGCTATTTCCAATATTATATATCTTATACGGTGCCCAACTCTCGTTTGCAGAATATTCTTCCTTTTTTATATTGTCCCTATTTGGAATATGATTGATCAATTTAAATAAACTTTCTACGATATCATCTATATATGTGAAGTCTCTCTGCATATGACCATTATTGTATACGTTAATTGGCTTTCCTTCCAAAATGTTTTTAGTGAAAGAGAAATATGCCATGTCTGGTCGCCCCCAGGGTCCGTATACAGTAAAAAACCTTAGACCTGTAGTGGGCAAATTATACAAATGACTATAAGCATGGGCCATTAATTCGTTAGATTTTTTTGTTGCAGCATATATACTAACCGGATGATCAACGTTATCTGTTGTTGATAATGGAAGTTTTGTATTACCACCATATACTGAACTCGATGAAGCATAAAGAAGATGCTTAATAGAATAGTCTTTAGACAAATTTAGAATATTTAAAAAACCTTCAATATTTGATTTTATATATGCTTCGGGATTTTCAAGAGAATATCTAACTCCAGCTTGAGCTGCAAGGTTTATTACGATATCAAATGATTCTTTTGAAAATAATTTGTTCATATTATTTTTATCGCAAATATCTAATATTTCAAATCTAAAATTATTGTAATGATTTAATAAATCAATCCTATCTTTTTTTAAATTCACATCATAATAATCATTTAGATTATCAATGGCAACAACTTCATATTCAGTACTTACTAGGATTTTTTTTGCTAAATGTGAGCCTATAAATCCTGCTCCCCCTGTTATAAGAATTTTCATAATAAATTCCTCCTCGACCTATCAGTGTGATTTTACTGAAATTTTTGCACTGCGATATAAGTTTTTTCCTAATTTCGTGACCTCTGATACAAGGATATTATTTTTCCAAAGGACATATGGCAACGAAAGCTGATCCCTAAAAGAACCAGTCTTTATGAATTCTTCCCACCATTGATTAAAGACTTTTTTCGAATTTAAATTATTTAAATCAGACACAATTACTGTCGCTTCTGGCAAACCATAATTTATTGGAAAACCTACCTTCTTATATCGCTGGATTTGTTCATCTATTGCAGTTGCGTTCCCTTTCTTATACAGCTTTAAAACTTCGGCTTCTTGATATAAACAGTCTCTTTGAAAATGCCTATGAAATGCCAATCCAGTCTTATCAGTTACATACTGAGACCAAGGTTTAATATCAGAAGTTATATCTACGTTTCCATCAATATAGATAGCAATATCATATTTGTCTTCAAATAATTCAAAAGGATGCATTTTTAAATATCTGTTAATAAGAACATTGTCTTGTAAATACGTAATATAATCGGGGATTCTTTTAGTTTTCCATGTTACTGTTTCCGGCTCTTGATCAGTAAACAAATAATAATCAATATCTTCGTCCAAAAAAGTTAGTTCTGGAATATTATCATAATTACCAGTTATACAAGTATATACAACAATTTTCTTGTCATCGACATATTGTCTATCGGCAATCATCTCAACATTATTTCTATTTTCTTCATCTCTAAATACTACAAAATTTCTATTAATGGTCTTACTAATTTTTTTCTTTATGAACACATTCATTATATAGTTGAATGATTTAGTATCAAAGGAGAGTTTTGAAAAAAAATCAGATATCCGGGTTTCTCTTCTTAATCTAATAATCTCAAGGTTTTGCTTTTCTAAAACCTCTATAGTTTTCTTATAATCCAATTAGTTTCCTCCAAAAAATATATTATATCTAAAAACATTTAATACTATATGTTCAAACTCAAATAAGTATAGAAAATAATAACCAGTTAATATAAAAAGAAGGAATGTAATTATATCAACAAGAAAAGAATATCCTCTTTTTATATATACTTTAATAGAAAAGTAGTTTGTTAAATTGAACAAAAATAAGGGAATCATATTTCTATATAACCTAAAAAAATCGGAACTAAAGCTCAAAAATGGTATTGCCAACAACAAGATTACAGAGATTTTCAATGTGAGTAATGCAATTTTTATTGTTTTTCTCTCAATTTTGGTTTTATTTTTCAAAATAAGCATTCTTTTGTAAATAAAAAAGTTAACTATAATATTAGCAATTATAAGGACGATATAAAGCAGCAAGCTAAATAATGAAATACCATCTAAATATACTAAATATTTTTGTCCGAATGGTAATAAGCCCAATAAATATTTTATAAAAAAGGTTCTAAATACTATTAAGAGTAAAGTTATGGATACAATATATCGAAATATTTTCTGTAAATCTAATTTTATTATTAAGAAGCATAAGTAAAATAAGCTTGTTATGTGAAAAAGCGAAGCTAAGATAACAAAAAAAGTAAATACTAAATATTTTTCATTTAGCAAAAAAATCAGACCACATAATACACAAGCATACGCTAAACTATTTCTTATTTGAACAATATCCAACATAAATGGGAAATATATATATAGCAATAATGAAATAAATGGATTTCTTGAAAAATAAAATGTAACCATTGTAATCACTGTTAGAAAAATAGTGGCTATAACAAATAGAAAACTTTGATATGATAAGCCAAGTGATCCTAAAAATCGCATCAAAAATGAAAAACCAGCTTCTACTCCCGAATAGCTAGTAATTCCGATTCGAGTAAAAGTATTATATATATTTGAAAAATTTTCGTAATCAGGATTATAAGTATTACCAGCAAACATTAACCACATTATAAATACAACCAATATGGTCATTATCATATTAAAAAAACCAAAGTTTCGCTTTTTATTTTCTATCATAGTCAATCTCCACACTAATTAGATTGTTCTTTTTTGAACATTATATTTCCATCTTTATATCCTTTAAAAATCGATTTTAGCTTACTTAATTTTTCGTTCTCAAAAAAAACAACTCCAATTAAATCATGTATAAATCTGTGATTCATTAGAACTATAAAACCAGGATAATCTTTTCCATAAATTTTTTTTAAGTACTGACCATTTCTAAAAATATAATATTTACGTAAAGAGTTATGATGATTTGGTTTTATGGTTAAAAAAAGAAAGTGTTTTTTTTCTCTATTCCCAATTGTATGTTCTAGCAAAGCATTGGATGTGGCTACAATATCATAGCCACATGATAAGACTCTTAATGAGTATTCAGTATCTATTTGGTCAATGAAAAAGTCATCTCTTAGTAATCCTATTTTCTTTATAAGATCCATACTCATCATGCTACCTGAAGAGATGACAAATGATACTTTTTTATATTCAGAATTATTTAATATAATATCTTCATATCCTTTTTCAGTAAGTCTAGCGTAATGAGCAAAATCTTTAATATTTTTATCTTTATAATTAGGAGCCAGTATTCCTAGTTTATAGTTATTTTCAGTTTGATATTTTTCATATGCTGCTTCCATCGACACAACAAAATTTTTAGGAATTAATGTATCCTGATCAAAAAAGAATAGATAATCGAAATCCATTTTATCGGCATATAAAATGCCTTTATTTTGTGCCGCAGCTAGTCCGATATTTTTATCATTTCTAATTATTTTCAAATTATCCACATTATCTTCGAGTTCTTCAAGACTTATTACAATAGAGCTTTCTTTAGAACCATTATCTATAACAATCAAATAAATTGATTGAGCAACTAATTCTTTTATAACCTTGTAAGTATCAAAGTCTGGATTATAGGTAACCATCACGCCTACCGATCTAATATTTTGCATTTAATTCTCCTAAAAACTTATCATAAAATATTTCGTTCATTTTAGCAGTATAAGAAGATTCCGAAAAGTACGTTTGATACATTTGTCTTGTATTCAATCTGTAAGAATCTATCAAATTACTTCGCTTTAAGTTTATCATTCTGTTAGCAACTATTTCTTCATTCCCTCTCTCTAAGTTGAGTCCAATTTCATAGTCTTTTACGAAATTCCAAGTATCATAAGGGATATTATTAATAATTGGCAACCCGTATCTAAAGTACTCAATTGATTTCATAGTCAAACCAACTTTTGTTGAGCTTTTCATAAAGTTTAAACCAAAGTCACACTGAGATATTATATCTTTTTTCTTTAATTCATCAAAAATTATTCCATAATCGTTAAAACTAACATTCGATAAAATTAATTTCTCAACTAAATCTTTTTTCTTTTCTCCATCCCCTATAATATTAAAAGTAACTTTGATTTTATTATTTAAATTAACTAATAAATCAAACAATAAATCAATATCTAATAGATTGTTAATAGATCCAATGTAACAAAGATTAATTCGATTATAATCTTTCTCTTTGTACTCTGTTTCTATCGGAATACCACCATTAAAATAAACCGTATTAAATGGAATAGATTTGTTCGTTTTTTTTAAAAAATCAGCATACATCTCACACTCAGTTATTACAACATCAGCATTATTCAGGTGTTTATCCCTAATGTTACTCCAGAAACGAGCAATTTTTAAATTCTTAAGCTTACCTAATGGCATTGCTTCGGGCCACAAATCAATAATGTCATAAACTAGGATGCTATTATAGGAACTTTTATATATTTGTGAAACAAGCGTATTTGGCGGAATTAGAACATACAACAAGTCATAGTTTTCTTTTTCTATCACTCCTCTAACTTTTTTAGCAAAAGAAAAGTGCGAATACATTCTCCTTATTGATAGATTCTTTTTGTATGCGGGGACATCAATTACTATTGTTCCTTTTTCTTTATTATCAATCTGAACTTTATCTCTATGCGAAAAATTTGAAACAATTATATCCACTTTGCATCCCATAGATTCAAAATAAACTTTTGTTTGCTGTGCTCTAATATTGTATGTTTCAAAACAGTTAACTATTCCAATTCTCATGATCTTTCCTCTTAAGTTCTTTGTCATATATTAAACTTCCGAATGCTTTATTTACTAGTCTTCCAATTCTTCCAGGAAAGTATCCTAATAAACAAATAAACCAATTTAGTCCAGAAAAAAGATATACTTTTTTCCCTTTTGATGAAGCTATTTCTTTAACCATAAAACTAGTTCTCTGTAGTACTGGATCTTGCGGAAAAAATACACCAGAATCACAAGAGTCTATTCTAATTTTAATAAAACAACATAAACGATTAATATTTAACATTGATCTTTCATTTTTTATATTAGGAAAAACTGGGGTTAAATTTGCTATTTTCACTAGTTGTTGATAATTCCCTTTACTTCCCTCTCCATAAATCATTGGTGGGCGGATGATTGCTATTCTGAAAGTGTCACTTTTAAGAGGGGTCATTTTTTTTTCAGCTTTCCACTTACTATCACCATAAAAATTGGATGGATTAGGCTGTGTTTCAGGAGTAATAACACGTTTCTTATTTATATTCGTTTCCTCACCATAAATAATAATCGAACTCATATAAATAAATTGTCCATTTTTTCCATTTAAATCACTTTTGTACTTTTCAGCTGTTTCAACTGCAAGATCACAATTTACTTTATAATAAAGTTGTTTCGTTTCTTCACTGACTTTTGAAACATCTGCATGGGCAATTCCTGCGACATGAAAAACAGAATCATACTGAGAGAAATCTTTTTCTTTCCATCGATCTCCATGCATATCAACTGTATCAATTTGATAATTATCGCCAAATTGCTGCATCCATTTCTCGAAGGATGTACCAATATAACTGTTCGCTCCTGTAATTAGGATTCGTTTCATTCGATTTCCTCCTTCTTCATCGTTCCCGTCCCGCCTTCAACGACACCGTCACTTTTGAAAACAGAAGTAATCGTACCAAAGAAGCATTTTATATCCATCCTTAAACTAATATTATCCGTATATTTGCCGTCTAACTTGGCCTTAATTGGAATTTCAAGCTCGTCTCGACCACTAATCTGAGCCAATCCAGTCAATCCTGGACGAATATCATTTGCTCCATACTTATCACGCTCTTCAATCAAATCATATTGATTCCATAGTGCTGGACGAGGCCCAATGACAGCCATATCGCCTTTGATAATATTGAATAATTGAGGCAGCTCATCCAAACTGGTTTTTCTTAAAAATTTCCCGACCTTGGTGATATAAAAATCAGGGTCTTCCAAAAGATGTGTTGGCATTTCTTTTGGTGTATCAATCTTCATTGTTCTGAATTTATAAATATTAAAATAGGTTTTATTCTTTCCAACCCGTTTTTGCTTGAAAATAATTGGTCCCTTAGAATCTAGTTTTATTGCTAAGCATAAAAGTAATAAAACTGGTGATAACACAACGATCCCCATTAACGATAAAATAAAATCAATGATTCGTTTCAATCCATCCTTATACAACAAAACCCACTCCTATTTGTTTGAAGCATTTGCAAATTTCACAATTTCATTAGCCAAAGCAGCACTTTTTTTAGGAAGTGCTTCTACAAAATAAAGTACCTCTTCCAAGGAATAACCTTTGATATTGCCAACAAAGATTTTCTCGAAGACTGCTTCATCATTCCGTTCTTTATCCAATAATAGTTCTTCGTATAATTTTTCTCCAGGTCGAATCCCAGTTTCAATAATCTCAATCTCTTCTTCACTATAACCACTTAGACGAATCATATTCTTCGCAAGATCAACAATTTTCACCGGTTCGCCCATATCTAAAATGAAGATTTCACCACCTTTAGCAAGTGCACCTGACTGAATAACCAAGCGGCTAGCTTCTGGGATCGTCATGAAATAGCGAGTCATGCGAAAATCAGTCACCGTAATTGGTCCGCCTTTTGCTATTTGCTCACGGAATACTGGAATCACACTGCCTCTTGAACCTAAGACATTGCCAAAACGCACAGCAGAAAATTTCGTGCAACCTTTTTCATTTAAGCCAGTAACAATCATTTCAGAGATGCGTTTGGTCGCCCCCATGACGTTTGGCGGATTATTGGCCTTATCTGTAGAGACCATTACAAAGTTTTTCACCTTCGCAGCTTTAGCAGCTTCAGCAGTATTCTTGGTTCCGTAAATATTGTTTTTGACTGCCTCTTTAGGATTGTATTCCATCAGCGGCACGTGTTTATGGGCTGCCGCATGATAGACGATATCCGGTTTGACTTCGTTCATGATTTCAAACATCTTTTCACGATCTTGTATATCGGCTATAACGGGAACGATTTCGGTAATATTGTCTTTAAAATTGATGTTCAACTCGCGGTCAATTAAGTAAATCGAGTTTTCTCCGTGTCCTAACAAAACTAGTTTTTTAGGATTGAATTGAATCACTTGGCGACAGATTTCGGAACCAATCGATCCACCAGCACCAGTCACTAATATCGTCTTTCCGGTAATTTGATCTTTGATGGAGTCGATATCCAATTTGACTTCATCTCTGCCTAGCAAATCAACGACATCGATTTTCTTCAAACGTGAAGTGCTGATTTTCCCAGAGGCGATTTCTTCCATTGAGGGCATCGTATTGACTTTAACATGCAAAGGTTCAATTAAGCTAAAAATACTTCGCAATTTTTTCCGTGACAAAGAAGGAATGGCGATCGTGACCATATTGATCTCATACTTTTGAATCAAATCAGGTAAATCAGTGATACTACCCAAGACTTTTTTCCCAGAAAGATAAGTATTTCGTTTATTCGGATCATCATCGACAAATCCGATAATATTAATGTCACTTGCCGTTTTCGAACCTACAAAGCTATTGTAAAGAATACGGCCACCTTCTCCTGCGCCGACGATCAGGGTATTCTTCACAACCTCATTGGACGTCCCCCTCATGTTTTTTCTTTCAATATAGATCCGCCAAATCAATCGACTAGCAATGATCAAAAAGAGCGAAAGAAAGTACGTAAAGATCACTAACCGCACGCTATAGGTTTCATCACCGAAAAATAAGATCACATTGCAAGTAAAAGCGCTACATGACACCGCTAAGAAGATAGCAATCATTTCTTTCAGATTCGTATAGCGATTGATTCGAGAAAAAACACGGAACACAGAACCATAAAAAAGGTAGAAGCCGACAGACAGACTCACAGAGATCAATGTAAATTCCCTTGGAATCGCCA
>ERZ507044.581-NODE-581-length-10686-cov-7.78459_pt1 | contig 10686 bp, 9 predicted proteins | sample MGYA00512870_ERZ507044 | MGnify/ENA metagenome assembly ERZ507044
CATAAATTGGCATCAATTGTTTCGATGTTGCTTTTGTGAGTGGATACAAGCGTGTACCTGATCCTCCTGCTAAAATGATTCCTTTCATTGTTGTCCCCCATTATTGTAATTTAAGTTTACTTTTTTGTATAAATTCTGTGTAAAGTGTACCTTCCTTAGTTAAAGGTCTTAGTTCCATCCATTGGTCTGTTAAAGGATAAACTTCAATTATTTCTTCTAGCTTAAAAGCTCTGACTTCTTCTGCTTTTTCTGAAGGTCTTCGAAATGATTTACAGTCTTCAATTATTTTGGCTTCCATTGTTTACCCCACCTTAATATTAAAAGATAAATTATCATATGGTTTAGTGAAATACGGTTCAACTGAATACACATTCCCGTCAAGGCCCACAATTTTTGATTTGATAAGCGTCGGTTGGAAATTGCGCTGATTTCCTATTCTGCGCTCAAATGAGTAATCATCTGCACTAGCTTTAATAAAAACATCCCATATACCTAATGCTATTTCTTTTGATAGTAGTAAAGACTTAAAATCTATTTTAAAAGAAAATTGGTTTTCATTTGGTACGATATAATCATTATAGCGCTTCTCAATTTTCTTTTCTCTATGTCTCATAATTAAAGTATATTGAGTTATATGATTAATTAACAGGGTTTGAGTAAATAAACCCTCAAAAACAAACTGCCCTTTATCCAAGCTAATATTTGTAATATTAATAATATCTTTTGACAAAAAAGACACATTTAACGATTCATCATAAGAGTGTTTCTTATCGAAGTATTTTTGTTGCGAGTAGATGCCATCTTTATTGACAGCCATAACATCCTTACTTGTTATTTTATTCATATTATTGTAAAAATGAGTCAGATCATCGAAAGTATACTTTTGACAAAATACTACTATAAATTGAAACTCAGGATTTATAGAAGATAGTTCTTCTTGTGAAATATAGTTGTTAAAAAAAGTCTTGCTGGCATTAAAATAATCAATTTTTGTTTCTCTAGAAAATCTTTTTGAGAAGAATATGCTTCGTAATCGACTGGCTTTTAGAAATCGATTCAGAAAAGCAATTTTCAATTTTTTTTGATAGAGAAAATCAATGGCATTTTTCTTTAGCTCTTCCATGATAAGCGTAAACGAGTGGTAAAATTCATTCGCCGGGAACTGTTTTAAACTTAAGTTTTCTTCTCCTCTTTTTACAACATAGTAATATTCATAATCTGACAATACAGCAATATTTTTTGCATATATATATGCTGTCATTACGAATAATTGGTCTTCCCCAACAACTGCTTTAGGATCAAATCGTAGATTTAACTGGTTTATCAATCTTTTACTAAATAATTTATGAGGAGCAAGAGTATATACTAAATTGGTTGAAAGAATATCTGCACTCAGATTAACACCTTTAGTAAATTGGGATTGAGGAACATTTCTACCATTTACGCCCACATATTTTCCTATCACAACGTCTGCATCAGCCTTGACTGCATTCTCATAAAAACGCTCCAAGGTTTCTTCACCATAAAAATCGTCATTATCTAAAAAGGCGATGTATTCTCCTTCAGAAGCCTCAATTCCTTGGTTCCGCGGGGTCATTGGTCCACCAGACCCTACATCTCTTTTAATAATACGTAAATTTAGAATTTTGTTTTTAAAACTTTCGATTACATTCAAACTATTATCACTGGATGCATCATCAATACAAATAACCTCAAAATCACTTTGCTTCATTGTTTGACAAGCAAGTGAATCTAGAGCAACACTAATATGTTTCTCAGCATTATAAACAGGAATTATGACACTTATTTTCAATAATAACACTTCCTCAATATTTAGTCTGTTCAACTATAAAATTATATAACCTTTCCGCATTTGATCCTTCAACATAATCAAAGACTTTATTTTTTAAAGATAAAATATAGTCAAGATCATTCAAATACTCACCTGTTTCTACAAAATAGGTTAATTGACTTATTGATGTAAAAATAGGTGCTTCAACATACTTTGGAAAATCAACATAGAATCCTACATCTTTTGTATATGTATTAATGTCAGGAGCAAAAATAAGCAAAGGTTTTTCAAAATAGCTATACTCTAACATAATAGAAGAGTAATCAGTTATCATCAAATCAATTTTAGGAAGAATTTGCTCTGAAAAATTCCCATCTTGAAAAATTGTAATTCCATCGATTTTCATATTCTTTTTATAATTCACATATGGATGCAGGGAGATGTAAATTTCAAAAATAGATGTCAAATGCTCAAAACTAGATAAAAAAGATTCAATGATTTCAACAGAATCTTGATTGTCCTTCCGGTAGGTCGGTGCATAAAGGAGTTTCTTTTTACCATTCTTTTCTCTACTGCCTAAAAGATCACTGTATAAATATAAACCATCTACTTTGGGATTTCCTAATGATATCACCTTCTCTTTAGTCATTCCAAATGCTTCTGCATAATATGGAATATCCTCAGTACTATTGACGATAGCAAAATCATAGTTTGAATGGTGTTTAATTATGCTTGAATTATTAGATGGAATAGATAATCCAAACTTTTTAAGGTGACCGATCGCATGCCAAATTTGGATGACATTATTTTTTTTGTTTTTGTTTATACAATACACAGGAAAAAAATAATCATCTATTATAAAGAAGCGTGACGTTGCTAAATGATAAACACTAACAATCGAATTAAACAGATATTTGACTCTGCCGTATAAGGTTCGTTCAAAATTAAAAGAAATCGTAGTGATTTTAAACGAACCTTTTTCATGAAAAATCTTCTGAATGTTTTTTAAACCAGCAAACAGTTCGGCATTTCGATTCGTTGCTAAAGTTATTTTTGTAGAATCAACTCTACAAAACAATAAGAAAAATTGATAAAACAAATTGATTACTAATCTTAGTAAATGTAGCTTTATACTTTTCACTTATATTTCCCATTTCATTACTGATTTACCCCAGCTACTTATTAAGTCTTCTTCAAAAAATTCTACTACATCTGACAATTTCTTGATTGTCTTTCGAATACCAATTAAACTTAATAATCTTTGGCGTGTTTCATCATTGTTGCTTAAAAAATCAACTGTTTTTTGGAAAGCTTCACGCCCGCTTCGAGAGCTTCCTAACACAGTCAAGCCTTTTTCTAATACCATCCGAGTATTCACTTCTACAAAATGCTCCGAGACTCCCATTAACGCAATAACCCCTTGAGGTTTTATCAGATCAATAATTTGATTAATGGCGTCTTGACTTCCCATCCCACCTGTACACTCTACAGCATTAGAAATTTCTAAATTAGCTGGTATCTCATCCACTTGATAAGTTTCGTCTGCAAAAGAAAAATAATCAAGCTTATCTCTATGCTTTCCAAAAACAATTAATTTGGCTTGCGGGAACATATTTTTAATCAAAACAGATGATATATAACCGAGGTTACCATCACCCCAAACACCGAATACTTGACGATTTTGATTCATCACTTTGTCCAATCGACTAATCGCATGCATAGATACTGAGATCAACTCAATAAAAGAAGCTAACTCAGACTCGATATTATCAGGCAAGAAAACTGCACGATCTCGTCTCAAATAGACGTACTCTTGCATATAACCATCGTACCCACTTGATCGGAATTTAGAACTTCTTAAATAGTTTTCTTCAATAACTGGATCTTCTTCAAACGGAGTATTAGGTATCATGACAACTCTCTGTCTTTTTTTAAACTCACCTTTTGGATCAAAAATGACTTCCCCAATCCCCTCATGAATCAATGCCATTGGTAACTTTTGACTCAATACTTTTTTATCACGACTCCCAGTAAAATATCGTTGGTCTGCATGACAAATTGATAAATAGGTAGGTCGAACGATTATACAATCTGTTTTATCAATTTCTTCATCAACAATAACTGTTTCAAATTGGTGTGGGGAAACCAATCGATAGACTTGATTTAACATTACTCTCTCTCCTCAATGATTGCATTTGCAATTTTTAGATCAAATGGTGTAGTCACTTTAATATTAGAAGTAGAACCTTCAACAAGTCCAACCTTTACGCCAGAAAGCAAACAAATCTTACAGGAATCACTCAGCGTTTTAATATCTTCTTCAGAAAGTTTATTCAAACAATCAAGAAAAACATTAATATTGAACGTTTGAGGGGTTTGCCCTTGATACATTTCATCTCTAATAGGAATCTCAGTGATTTCTTTATCTGTTCCTCGAACAATTGTATCTGTAGCCGGAATGACAGTGTCAATGGCATTGTATTGCTTAGATAATTTAATATTGTCTTCAATGATTCGTCTTGAAATAAAAGGTCGAACTGCATCATGCACAACGATTACATCATCATCATGACTCCCAAATTGTTCATGTATATAGGTAATACCATTCTTTAGCGTATCATTTCTTTCTTTACCACCAGCAATGATTTTTACTCTATCATCTTTAATATATTTAGAAATGATATCTTTTGCATGTTGGATCCAGTTTTCTGGACAAGATACAATAATTGCATCAAACTCATCATTTAAAACAAATTTTTCCAGTGTATGAATAATGATTGGCCGATTGCCTAATTGAAGGAATTGTTTCGGCATGCCTACATTCCCCATTCTTGTACCTTTACCACCTGCTAAAATTTGTGCATATAACATTGTTAGCTCTCCTCATCTATTAATTAGTTGTTTTCTTCTACTTCTTCTCTGCTTTTTTTCTTTTGCTTGGTCGATTCTCCCCACTGAGGAATGAATTTACCATCAGCTGTATAGCGTGTATCAAACACCTCTTCTTGATTTATTTCTTTGTAGAAGTCATTTGCTAAATATTCAACAAAACGTTCACTTGATTTTCCATCGAGATCATCAAAAAAGAAATGAACAAAGTCATCTATTCTCTTAATATCTATTTTTTGATCCTTAATTTGAGAAATCAATTCATTCGTATTTGTGGCAAAAGAACCAGGAATAAAGTCCAAATAATCATAATAAAAGTTTCTAGAACTCATATACTCTGCCAAGTCTGGACTAAAGAAAATCATTTGCTTCTTAAGTAGTGCATATTCAAAACAAACTGACGAATAGTCTGTGATCAGTATATCAGTAACCAACAATAAATCATTTATCTCTCTGTAACTTGAAACATCAAAGAAAAAATCAGCATATTTATATGGGATATTCGGTTCATTTTGGACAAATGGATGAATTTTCAGCAAAAAGATGTACCCTTTGTCAGCAAATTCTTGATAGATTTTTTTAAAATCAATCATTTCATAGGGATAAAAGGCAGACTGTTGACCATTCCCCCTAAACGTTGGAGCGAATAAAATCACCTTTTTGTCTTTCAAAAAAGGAAGTTCATTGTAGACTTTATCAATTACGATCGCCTGTTCATTCTTATTAAAAAACAAGTCCGTTCGTGGAATACCTATTGGCAAAATATTGTTGATGGATATTCCAAATCCTTCAGCATATTTGTCCGCAATATTATGTGAGCTTACAAGGGCACGAGTATAATTTTTATGATTGACACTGTCCGGTTTCGGTCCTCCAGGCATTCCCACTCGACTATAACCAAATGTTTTAAATGCTCCTACAGCGTGCCAAACTTGAATCAACTCTGCTTTTTCTCTAATTTTCAACGGATAGATCATAGGATAAAAGTCATCGACGATAATGTATTTACTTGTTGCAATCGCCTTTGCAAGTAACCGAATCTCAGTGAAAGTTTTCTTTTCTTTAATACTTGACTTCAAATAAAATCGAACATCAAAATCTAAATTTTTTTCAAGTAATTTTCGATAAATGTACTCGAAATTTCCAGATATATCAATCCGACTATCTGAAAGAAAGGATATTTTTTTCTTATTTATGGGGTGCAAATGATAATACTTGTAGAAGAAAGAAAACATGTATCGTTTCATGACTCGTGCAAAAAAACTATCTACATTAATTTCTTCTGTAGAATACTCTAGTGGATCAATATCGGATAGCTTTTTGGAAAGAATCGTGATTGAGCTTCCTGCATAACTGTGAACAACAGTTAAACTATATTTTTTATTGCTTCTTGCTGAAAAACTATACATTTTTGTAGACACAATAATATCGCTTGTCGCATTTTTTACTTTCCCAACTGTGTCCCTCTTTGTTACCCATCCTTCTGCACTCTTTAAATATTGAGTAACTTCTATTAACATTTCATAACTACCAATATCGATTGGTTTTCCTTCATGGAAGCTTGAGAAATTAATCGAGCCCTTATATTTTATCCACGAATCCGAATCGGATGATTTTTTGTTAATTAAAGGAACAATATGCTCTTGTCTTGTCTCTTTATTAATGATTATTAAATTTTTACGAATCAAATCATCTGAAATCTCAGATTCTGTCTCAAAATAAGCATATCCTTCAACCTTAAAGAAAGAATTGTTAAACTCTATCTTATCTATGCCACGTTTCAAAATATATCGATTGCTCGAATTTTTAGAATCAGAATTATTTTTGCTTGCTGTTTTACTGATTACATAATCGCTCAATATCTGGTCCATTACAATACTTCGTAGCTCTTTACTGTCAATTTTTGTTTCATCTGACTTGTTATGAACCACTACCGCACTCCTACCTGTGAGCTTTCTTTTCACTCTAGATAAAAACGATCTAATCCCCATCTTTACACCTCGTCGTCTATTTTTTACTATTCCATCCTAAGCTTTTAATTAAAAAAACTGGCAATTGAAAAATTCTTCCTATTCTTTTTGGAGAACTTAATGAACGATAAAGCCACTCTAAGTGCCATTTAATAAAAAATTTGGGTGCCCTTTTCGCATGACCACTTATCACATCTAAGCTTCCACCAATATCTTGAAAAACGGTGGCATTTAAGATATTAATGTTTCTTGCCAAAAACAACTCTTGGCGAGGAAAACCTAGCGCAACAAAAAGAAAATCTGGATTCTTTTTATTGATTTCTTCGACAACTTCCCTTTCCGTAAGATTAGTATAGCCATCAATACTACCTAATATCTGCAAATCTGGGTATGATGCTCGTATATTCTGCATTGCATCCTTCAATACTGCCGAATGCGCACCATACAAAAAAATGCTTTTCTTTTTCTCGTTAGCATACTGTAGTAGTTCCATCATAATATCAAAACCAGCTAGACGCGCTCGAATATTCCCTTTTTTAAGCCTAGAGACCAGTACAATTCCAATACCGTCTGGAATACGATGTGTACCCTGTTTAATAAACTCTACTATCTCAGGATACTTATTTGATTCAGACACAATTTGTGGATTAACACTGATTATTGACATCTTTTTCCCATTATTCAAGGAAAAGGTTACATCTTTCAGCACATCCTCTTTTGTCAAAGAATCTACTGGTATCCCCATAATAACATCAGTTTTCATATTGCTTATCGATCCAATCTATTAATTGTTTAGCTGCTGTTCCATTTACGAATGAGTTCCACTTTCTATTAAAAGCCTTAAAATCAAACTCATCAAAAGCAATTATTTTTTTTAATAAAGCTTCAGTCGAATTTTCTAAGACAAGATTGTTCTCGTCAAATGCATCATCTTGAATTCCTACTAGGTGATCATACTCTTTATAATCAAAGCAATAGTAGACAACTCTGCCCATCGGGTTAGCTAATGAATATTCAAATGGAACTGAAGAATAGTCTGTCACCAAACAATCTGTAACAAACAATAAATCTGATAGAGACCATTTACTCAAAGGATCATTATGTGAAGACAATGAAGATAATTTTAAATATAATTCATGATCATGTGGGTGAGGATGAACGATTAGAATCCATTCATCACCTAATTTTTTTTCCATATAGGTAAAGTCAAGTGGATTATTCATCTTCTCTTCACGATATGTTGGTACATAAAGAACTATTTTCTTTCCCTTCGGATTATCTTCTTTCAAACGTTTAAGTACTTCTTTTTTATGATCATTATCAAAATAAATATCTGTTAATGGATAACCAAAGGGTAACGTATTTATTGAACTGTGGTAGCTGCTTGCAAAAATATTAGCCATATGTTGAGAACTTACTACATAGTGGGTAAATTGATTATACACTTGCTGGTATCTCTTTTTATCAATTTGAGTCATTCTCTTGACATACTCAGCTTCAAATCCAAACTTTTTAATCGCACCATTTGCGTGCCAAATTTGTATTATTTTCACGTCATTTGAAAAGTTAATCCCTCCCAAAACAGCAAAATAATTGTCACAAATAATGACTTTCGCTTTTTTTAATTCTGGTACCACTCTTCTCAACACAGCATCGAAAGAGTTCAGATTAATAATTCGGCATCCTTTTTCCTTATACTTCTTAGCTACCTCTATAGAATTTGGCGTATAACAAACCACTAAACGGTCTTCATAATGTTTATACAGTTTTTCAAGAATATAACTGCTAGTACTTGGAAAACTTAACATAAAAACAACTTTATCCTGTTTTTTATATGAAAATCGTGATACTTGCTTGACACATTGTAAATAAAAAGATTTCGATAATGATTCAACTGTTAAATATGACATAATATACCTCTTTTTTCACACTAATATCTATTTTAACCGATAATATCGGAAAAGAAAATAATTGTAATAAAACCGACATATTCTTTTGTTTTTTTAACCTACCATTTCTTTATCATTTTTCCGAATTTATTGTAGACAAAATTCTCTTGTGTTAGTATAAACATGATTTAACAAATAAGATATTTGAAAGGAAGTAACATGCAAGTCAAATCAAAGAACATAAAAAGCTTATCAATAATTATTATTTTTGCTATCTTTTTCTTATCTCCGCAAATATTTCAACGCTCACTTATAGTGGCGAATGATTGGTTATTTCATATGAATCGGTATTATGAAACATCAATGCAAATTCAGACAGGCCATTACAATTATTTTCAATCACTTTTTGGTTTTAATCAATCAGGCAGAATAATCAATGCAATGTATGGTGCAGATTTTGCTTATTTTGCAGGAGCAATTTTATCACTTGTAAAAAGTTGGTTTCATTTCCAATTAATCTTGAATTTCCTATGCTTTTTCAGTGCAGGATTTTCAATGTATTTATTGGCTAAGTCAGCACGCATCAGCGAGAACGTCTCTCTGTTTTGCGGTATAATTTATATGGGCACTCCCTTAGTTATTTGGTGGTCTACTACACAAGGTTTTACTGGAGTAGGTGCAGCATTCTTGCCTTTTGCTTTTATCCCTGCAGTGAAGATGGTTCAAAACCCGAGAAACCCAATTCAACCACTATTATTCGGTGGTGTAATCGCACTTCTGTTATCAATCCATGTCTTTACTGCATTCTTAGCTGTCATAGCTATCATTCCTTTTTTCTGTATTGGATTTTATCGAGCTAAGAATAAAATAGTTATGTTAATCAATGCTATGTTAGCTGTGATAATTGCAATCTGTTTGTCAATGAACACATTTGTTGCGATGCTTGAAGTTCAAAGCAATACTTTAATTATGCCTTTAGTCGCAAGGGATCTATACGGTGGGGGAACCTTTCTATCTACGGGTGCAATGGATTATAACAATTTTGGACTAATATTATCTACTCTTTTTCTTATACAACTCGTTGTTACCATCAGTCAATGGAAAGAGCTTACAACGTTAGAAAAAGTTATAAATGTTACCGGCCTACTTTTTTTAATTGTTTCATCAAAATATTTTCCTTGGAATCATTTAACTGACTGGTTCCCAAGTTTGCTATCTATTCAATTCTTACGCAGATTAGCCGCAATCCCTCTAGTATTATTAGTTCTAGGTTTTGGGATTACCATCGATCGTGGCATTCAAATGGTCAGAAACATACACTTTAAAAAAGCATCCTTGATTTCTCTAAGTGTAATAGCACTATTAAGTACAACAAATGGGTGGCAACTTATTGAAAACCAAGCTAGACGATGGAATTCAAGTGAACCTTTATCTGGAGACACTCGAGCGGCGGAAATACTTGAGGATGATGAGAATAAAGTACGAGCGGCACTGAGTGATTCAGATTTATCAAAAGCATTTACTGTCAGTCAAAAACCAACATCCGATTACTTACCTACAAACACAAACTTGCAAAATGGTTATTCAGCATACTCTAAAGAAATTCTTCATAACGATCTCACCTTAAGCAAAGAAGTCACACCGAATTCAGAGTTAAAATTAACTTGGGATAGTAATCAAAGTGATGATGAAAACATACTGCTGCCCGTTATAATCTATAACAACAGTTACGTAGAACTAAATGGAAAAATGCTATCTAGTGAAGAGTACTCCCTTTCTGAAATTGGAAGTTTGATTCTCCCAAATAATCATCAAGAAAATACCGTGATAGTCGGTTATAACCCTTCTACTTTATTCTCATTTTCGCTTTTTATCAAGTTCATTAGTATGGCCCTTTTGCTAATGTACTTACTCTACCAAATACTCAAAAAAATGAAGAAAACTTCAAAACAAAAAAATAAAAGAACTAGACGCTAAAAGAAAAAGAGGAAGCCATTAATATTTGGCTTCCTCTTTTTCTTTTAGCTATCTTTATGTTTCAAATAAGGAATATATACAACTCTGAAAGTTAAGCTGACTTTTTATCTTTTTTACGGATAAATCCGATTCAACAACCGTGGAAACGGAATGGATTCTCTTACGTGCT